>ERZ1032130.104-NODE-104-length-26144-cov-5.780252_pt1 | contig 26144 bp, 27 predicted proteins | sample MGYA00517879_ERZ1032130 | MGnify/ENA primary metagenome ERZ1032130 (study PRJEB33719, sample SAMN04262597) | wastewater metagenome | biome: rural village; feature: animal feces; material: feces | host: Bos taurus | place: El Salvador | collected 2012-01-31 ...
TGTTACTAACATAGTAAGTCCTCCATAAAGAATAAAATAAGTAGTATGCTAAAAATATATAATTTAATTATATATCAAGAATTTAAAATATCAAGAAATTATTGATTGATAAAATGTACAAGATTTCATGAAGCGTATTTTCAATGGGTATTTTTCATGATAGAATCAAAATAAAAAGGTGATAAGGATGTTATATAATTGTAAAGGTGTAATTTTCGACTTTAACGGAACGTTGTTTTTTGATAGTGAAAAGCATGTGCTTGCCTGGGGAAAGATGGCAGAAGAACTTAGAGGTTTTGGGATTGGAGTAGAAGAAATGCAGGAGCATTTTTATGGAGTTCCAAACAATCGAGCCATTGAGTATATTCTTCAAAAAGAATGTGCAGAGGAAGAACTGACAAAATATTCTGAGTTAAAAGAAGCCTATTATAGAGAATTTTGTAAAGAAGACAAAGAAAGCTTTCACTTGGTAGCTGGATGTCAGGAGTTTTTTGATAAATTGGTGGAAGAAAAAATCCCATTTACCATAGCAAGTGCATCTATTAAGCCGAATATTGATTTCTTTGTGGAATCCTTTGAGCTGGAAAAATGGTTTGAACCGGCAAAGATTGTATATGATGACGGCAGTTTTGAAAACAAGGTAAAAATGTTTCAGTATGCTGCAGATGTCATCGGTGTTCCAATTGAAGAATGTTTGATTTTTGAAGATTCTGATAGTGGAATCCGAGATGCATATATTGCCGGCTGTAAAAATATCATTGTAGTGGACAGCATGGGTATAGCAAAAAAACACATTGGAAAACCAGGCATAAAACAGATTATCAAAAACTTTAAAGAATTATAAAATGAAAGGGGTGGCATTTGCCATCCCTTTTCATATGCTGATATAACAGTGTTTTTAGGTGATTTTTCAATGCTGGTTTATATTGTAAAAGCCGGAGATACAGTCAATTCTATTGCGGCCCGGTATGGTATCTCCCGGGATTCCATTATTTTTGATAATCAGTTGGTGGAGCCCTACGCTCTTGCGATAGGTCAGGCACTTTTATTAACTCAGGCAGTTTTTAGAGGAACAGAAGGAGAAATCCCCATTTCAGTATCTGGGGAAAAACGCTTTGCTTATGTGGGTGGTTACGCCTATCCATTTATCAGTCCCTATGTTTTGGAGCAGACACTGCCTTATTTGTCGGATCTGTACATTTTTTCCTATGGTTTTACTGCTGATGGAATGCTGCTGCCGCCAATGTTAGATGATACGTGGATGATAGCCCTGGCAAAGCAATATGGTGTGGCACCGATTTTGACTCTTACACCCTTCGGCCCGGATGGTAGGTTTAACAACCGGCTTATTTCGGCGGTGGTCAATGATCCGGTGGCAAGAGAACGGTTGAAAAATGAGATTTTGGATCAGATACAGCAACGGGGATTTGAAGGTCTTGACATTGATTTTGAATTTATTCTGGCAAGTGATAGAAATGCTTTTGTAGACTTTGTTGTGTATATGAGAGAGGCGGTCAATGCGTCAGGATATCCGGTGTCCGTTGCGCTTGCGCCTAAAACATCGGAGAATCAGCTTGGCTTATTATATGAAGGAAAGGATTATCCGGCTCTTGGAGCCGCTGCGGATTATGTACTTTTGATGACCTATGAATGGGGATATAAGTATGGACCGCCATTGGCAGTGGCCCCATTAAATCAGGTAAGAAGGGTTTTGGATTATGCAATTATAACAATACCACCGGAGAAAATTAATCTTGGAATACCAAATTACGGGTATGACTGGCCCCTGCCTTTTGTGCGGGGAGAAACGGTGGCCGAAACCATTGGAAATATTCAGGCGATCCAGCGGGCAGTGGAAAATGGAGTTCCGATTCAGTATGATGCTTTGTCACAGGCGCCCTTTTATCAATATCTTCTTGGAAATGTGGAGCATGAGGTCTGGTTTGAGGATGTGCGCAGCATGAATGCCACCTTTGATCTGATTGAAGAATATAACTTAAGAGGTGCCGGCTATTGGACGATTATGCAATTATTTCGAGCCAATTGGCAGCTTTTGGAACAACGATTTTTCATTCAATAAAAAGGAGAAATGTTTGACATTTCTCCTTAAAAGTCATGGGAATATTTATGCCATATCAGCGGCACATTTCTTTAACATTTCTCTGATCGGTAATTCATATGGACATCTTGTTTCACAGGTGCCGCATCCGATACAGTCTTTTGCTGTAACCGGCATGGAGTGATAGCGTGCTCTTGCCCAGTCAGCCAGATCGTATTTTCTTAAATAGTTTACAAACAGGAAGTTTGCAGGGATGTTAATGCCCTGTGGACATGGCGCACAATACTCACATCTTCTGCAGAACTGGCTTCCAAGCTCCTTACAGATTTTTGCACAGGTTTCTTTATCCTCATCGGACAGTGGCTGGAAAACTTCATCGGAAGCATTGGACAATACTTCCGCAGCACTTCCCATACCAGGAATTGCGATGGTGCAGTCCGGATTATTGAAAATGTAGCGCAGAGCCAGCTTGGTGTCATCCAGATTTCCCCCGGCCATTGGTTTCATGGCGATAAACCCGATGTTCTTTTCTCTGCATTCTTTCATCAGCTCTACACCCTGGCTTTCCACAATGTTAAATGGAAACATCATGGTTTCGATCTTATCTTCATATTCACGGATCAGTCTTGCAAAAGCATCTGTGCCATGGGCGGTTGCTCCGATGTGTCTGATCTTTCCCGCTGCTTTGGCTTCTGCCAGTGCTTTGTAAGCACCGTTTTCTCCGAAGCAGGTTTCAAAGTCTTCCTCTTTTTTGATGTTGTGAATCTGATAAAGATCAATGTAATCGGTCTGAAGATTTTTTAAACTGGTTTCGATATCAGCTTTCATGGCATCGTAGGTTCTTGCCATGGATTTGGTTGCGATGATCCATTTGTCACGATTTCCCTTAATTGCTTCTCCAAAGTATTCTTCAGAAATTGTATAGCCTCTGGCTGTATCAAGGTAGTTGATGCCCTGTTCCATACATGCATTTACGATTTCCACAGCTTCGGCTTTATCAGTTCTCTGCACAGGAATTCCCCCGAGACCAACCACAGATACGTTTAAACCTGTTTTTCCAAGTGTTGTATATTTCATATTTTTCGCCTCTCATTTGTGATTTCTTTTCTTTAGTTTACCCATAATTATCGTTTCATGCAACAAAGAATTGTGCTAATATGGAGAAAGAAAATGTAGATTTTGGGGAAACTTAAGGTTAAGGAGAATGGTATGAATATATTTGACATCGTAGGACCGGTCATGGTAGGTCCGTCCAGTTCTCATACTGCAGCAGCAGTCAGAATTGGATATGTTTCGAGAAAGCTTTTAGGGGAGCCGATAGAATCGGTACAGCTTTTGTTATATGGTAGCTTTTTGGCAACAGGTAAGGGGCATGGAACGGATCGTGCGCTGGTAGCAGGTCTGCTTGGGATGCAGCCGGATGATGAAAGAGTTCCTTTTGCATTTGAAGAAGCGGACCGTGCGGGCATGGCATTTACATTTGGGGAAGCAAATTTAAAGGAAGCCCACCCAAACAGTGTCGTATTGAAAATGACAGGAAAATCCGGACGAGAGCTGGAAGTGATTGCAGCATCTTTAGGTGGCGGGCGCATGAAAATCTGTAAGCTGGATGGCATGGAAGCAAATTTTTGTGCAGAATATCCAACCCTTATTGTGCAAAATGTAGATCAGCCGGGATGCGTGGCTAAGGTTACCACCATGTTAAGTGACCTTGGAATCAATATTGCTACATTGAAGCTGTACCGTGACAGCCGTGGCGGCGATGCAGTGATGGTAGTGGAATGTGACAGGGAAGTCCCGACAGAATCCATTGAATTACTAAAAGGGCAGGATGGAATCGAAGGAGTGACATATTATAGTATGAAGGAGTTTTCTGATGATTTATAAATCTTTAAAAGAAATCTGTGAGATGGCAGAGACAGATCAAATTCCATTTTGGAAGGTGATTTTAAGAGATGACTGTACCGAACGAAATGTAGAAGAAGGGGCATCCTTTGATCAGATGAGAGCCATGTACCGTGCAATGATCCATGCAGATGAAGCATATACAGGTACAAGAAAATCAAACAGCGGCATGGTTGGCGGTGATGGAAAGCGTCTGGAAAGTTATGTAGCAGAAGGAAAGGCCATGAGCGGTCCGTTTATTGGAAAGGTTATGGAGCGTGCTGTAAAGATGGGAGAGTCGAATGCCTGTATGAGACGAATTGTTGCGGCACCTACTGCCGGTTCCTGCGGAGTTTTACCGGCAGTATTATTAACATATGCAGATCAGATTGATGCAGACGAAGATAAAATTGTGGAAGCATTATATGCAGCAGCAGGAATTGGGCAGATCATTGCCTGCAGAGCATCCATTTCAGGAGCATTTGGAGGATGTCAGGCGGAGATTGGTTCTGCAAGTGCCATGGCAGCAGGTGCGTTGGTACATTTACAGGGTGGAAGCAATGAGGATATCTGTTGTGCAGTGGCCATTGCCTTAAAGAGTCTGCTTGGTCTGACCTGTGATCCAATCGGGGGACTTGTGGAAGTGCCTTGCGTGAAGCGAAATGTTATCGGTGCGGTTAATGCGGTGACAGCGGCGGATATGGTATTGGCCGGAGTTTCCAGTGTGATTCCGGCAGATGAGGTCATTGATGTAATGGGTGAGATCGGAAACGATATGCCAAAGAAATACAAAGAAACTGCGGAAGGTGGTCTTGCTATGACGCCGACAGCAGTAGAGATTACGAAAAATCTGCCGCATTAAAGTTTAGAATCATATGTGAAGTGAAGAAGAGGAGAAAAACAAATGATAGGAACAATTGTAAATACAGGAACGATCCTTACAGGAAGTGTTCTTGGAAGTATTGTGAAAAAAGGAATTAAGGAAGAATATCAGGGGGCGCTTTTTACGGCCATGGGGCTTGCGGCAACAGGTCTTGGAATTAATTCGGTGGTGCAGAATATGCCAAAGAGCAATTATCCGGTGCTTTTTATCATCGGTCTGGCAGCGGGAAGCCTTCTTGGAACGATTCTTGATCTGGATGGGAAATTTCAGAAATTGTCCTCTAAGTTTTCGTCCAGTAAATTAGGGGAAGGATTGTCCACGGGAATATTACTTTACTGCATCGGGACATTGTCGATTTTAGGGCCGGTGAACAGTGCGTTAAATGGAGAACATACCTATCTTTTTACCAATGCGACTCTTGATCTGGTAACATCCACTGTACTTGCCTCTACCTATGGAATCGGCATGGCGTGGGCAGCTCCTGTGCTGTTTTTGTGGCAGGGCAGTATTTACTGTCTGGCAATGCTGCTTGGTAATTTTATGACTGCTGATATGATGACAGAAATTTCCGTTATAGGCGGGTTTCTGATCGCAAGTTCAGGGCTTTCTATTTTGGGAATTAAGAACTGCAAAACATTGAACATGCTGCCGTGTCTGCTGGTACCGGTGGTGTGGTTTATGATCATTTCGTTTTTCTAAGAAGTTCATTTGGGGATTTTCCGATTCGGAAAATCCCTTTTGCTGAAGCCATACCCAGTCAGTAAAATACATTTCTAACAGGCAAAACGGTGCCGGTCCATAGTCCAAAACAAATTCATGAAATTTTTTCAGGTCAAATGCACTTCCCAGACAGTCTCGTGCCTGTTCTTTCAAAGCGCAGATTTCCAGATAACCAAGATAATATTTTAAATAATTTGCCGGCTGTTGTTTTACCAGCATGAACATTTCATGCACAGAACCTGAATTGGTAATACCAAATTTTTTTAAATAGGCTTTACAGTCATCTTCTGTCCAGCCATATGCGTGAACATACAGATCCAGATGTGCATAAAGGTTCAAATTCATGGCACGGGTTGTGGATAAAAGAGTGGCCATGTCTTCTGAAATTGGAGCGTAATAGTAAGAGAGCTGTTCGGCATAGGTTCCCCAGCCTTCCGCATATCCGCCAAAGTAAAGCAGTCTTTGAAGCGGGTGTGGATCAGTGCTGTTTTCATAAATGGTCTGATATAAATGTCCGGGATAGGATTCATGAGCAAGCGTGGTAAAAAAAGAAATTCCTTCATTTAAACAACCATGATTGAGATATACCACATTTTTTTCCCAGAAATCAATTGGAGGAATCAGATAAAAAGCAGGACTTAAATGAGGCTCCATGGATTTAGGTACATCACAGATTTCTAAAGTTACCTTTTGAATTTCAGGAAAATCATGGGTTGTACGTTTGGCAAGATAAGAGGTCAGTCCGGCAGGATGTGAAGTGTCCATGGCAGCCGTCTGGCGTTCTGACAGCAGATTTGGATGATTTTTTACAAGGGCTGAAATGATTCCGGCATCTTTTTTCTGAGCATCCGCTAGCAGCCTTTCAATCTCTTCAAAGCTTTTGTCACAGCCAATTTCCGAGCGTAGAAGCCATGCATAATAGTCAGTGCCATTTGGGTAATAATACAGCCCGTGGGCGTTGGTGCCTTTATCCTGATGCCGGGTCAGAAAGCTTTTCAGAGTTTCGTATGCGGGGAAAATACAGGTGTCTAAAACCGAAGCATGCCTGTCAGTGTAAAGGCGGCACTTTTTTTCGCTTAAATTCAATGCAGAGAGTCTTTCGTGAAAGGTTTCGGATAAAAAATGAGTCTCCTTTGAGGCAAGAAATTCTTCGCAATAGGAGATCAGCTCTGCGGCAGTTTCAGGATCCATAAACAGCCCTTCCGAAATTTTTTTCTCTTCCAGACTTAAAAGAGAATCAAAATATTCCGGTACACAGGTAAGGAGTGTCAGATAATTTACTACATCTGCTTCATTTTGAAAAGCATATTCTGCCAGGAGAATTGGAAGCTGTGACTGTATTCCGATGGAGGGAACAAGAGGCTCTTCCAGCAATGTAAAATCAATTCCTTTCATTTCGGTCCGGACACTGTATTTGACCAGGTCATAAAGCTTTTGCAAATCAGAGGATAATCCTTTGCGGGAGATGGTTTTTAAGGAGAGGTATTTTTTTGTAAGCCACAGCCTTGAGGATAATTTATCAATGTCGTAGGAGCCCAGAGTGATTTCGCTGCACTCGATGCCGTATTTTTCAGGATCGGAGATGGTATAATGCATAGTCAGGGTGTTGTTCTGCATTTCTTCCTGAAAAAAGGTGTCGCAAAATTTCAAAAATCTTGACTGAGAGGTCAAAAAAAGGGTAAGAATCCCCAGAGTGCTGATAAAGCAGAGGGAAAGGAGTATGATTTTCGTAGGTTTGGTCATAAAAATCTCCCAAATAGCGTTGTTACATTGTATGCGCATATTGACGGGATACATTCAATCCCTGGGAATAAAAGGTTGGAATCCTTGACGAAAACTTTTGGTTGTGTTAGAGTTTTGGGTATGAATGTAAAGGGGAAATCCTTTGAAAATAAAAAGAAATGAGGAATCAGATATGGCAAAAGAAAAATATTATATGACTACCGCCATTGCGTATACATCCGGAAAACCACACATTGGAAATACTTATGAAATCGTTCTTGCAGATGCGATCGCAAGATACAAAAGATATCAGGGATATGATGTGTTCTTCCAGACAGGTACAGACGAACACGGTCAGAAAATTGAATTAAAGGCCCAGGATGCCGGTGTAACACCACAGGAATTTGTTGATGGTGTGGCTGCACAGATCAAAGACATCTGGGATATGATGAATACTTCCTATGATAAATTTATCCGTACAACAGATAAAGATCACGAAGAACAGGTTCAGAAGATTTTTAAATATCTTTATGAAAAAGGCGACATTTACAAGGGACATTACGAAGGAATGTACTGTACACCTTGTGAATCCTTCTTCACAGAAAGTCAGCTAGTAGACGGAAAATGTCCGGACTGCGGACGTGAAGTTCAGCCGGCCAAAGAAGAAGCTTACTTCTTCAAAATGAGCAAATATGCGGACAGATTAATCCAGCATATTAACGAACATCCGGAATTTATCCAGCCGGTATCCCGTAAGAATGAAATGATGAACAACTTCTTACTCCCAGGCTTACAGGATCTTTGTGTTTCCAGAACATCTTTCACATGGGGGATTCCGGTAGACTTTGATCCAAAACATGTAACCTATGTATGGTTAGATGCGCTGACAAACTACATCACAGGAATTGGTTATAACTGTGGCGGAGAAGGCAGCGAATTATTCAATAAAAACTGGCCGGCAGATTTACATCTGATCGGTAAAGATATCATTCGTTTCCATACAATTTACTGGCCAATCTTCTTAATGGCACTGGATCTTCCATTACCAAAACAGGTATTTGGACATCCTTGGTTATTACAGGGTGACGGCAAAATGAGTAAATCCAAAGGGAATGTACTTTACGCAGACGAATTGGTTGAATTCTTCGGTGTAGATGCAGTTCGTTACTTTGTACTTCACGAAATGCCATTCGAAAACGATGGTGTGATCACATGGGAACTGATGGTGGAACGCTTAAACTCAGATCTTGCAAACACTCTTGGTAACCTTGTAAACCGTACCATCTCCATGTCGAACAAATACTTTGGCGGCGTAGTAACAAACAAAGGTGTGGCAGAAGAAGTTGACGAAGACTTAAAAGCAGTGGTTTTTGGAACAGCTGATAAAGTGAGTGCAAAAATGGATCAGTTACGTGTAGCTGATGCTATGACAGAAATCTTTGCACTGTTCAAACGCTGCAACAAATATATTGATGAAACAATGCCATGGGCACTGGCAAAGGACGAAGCAAAACAGGATCGTCTTGCAACAGTTCTCTACAACCTGGTAGAAAGCATTACAATCGGTGCATCTTTATTAGAAGCATTTATGCCTGAAACAGCTGCAAAGGTTGCGGCACAGTTAAATACAACACTTAGAAGCCTTGATGAAACAAAGACATTTGGTCTTTACCCATCAGAAAATAAAGTAGTTGAAAAACCGGAAATTCTTTTTGCAAGATTGGATGTGAATGAAGTGCTTGAAAAAGTAGCAGAAAAGAAAGCAGCAGAAGAAGCTGCAAACCATGTACCAACAGTTGAGATCGAACCTTACGCAGAAGAAAATGTAGATTTTGATACATTCTGCAAATCCGATTTCCGTGCGGTAAAAGTAAAAGAATGCTCAGAAGTGAAGAAGAGCAAAAAACTGTTACATTTCGTATTAGATGACGGTACAGGAACAGACAGAATCATTCTTTCCGGTATCCGTGAATTCTACAATCCGGAAGAATTAGTTGGAAAAACATTATTAGCAATCACAAACCTCCCACCTAGAAAAATGATGGGAATCGAATCCTGTGGTATGTTAATGTCTGCGATCCATAACGAAGATGGTGTAGAAAAATTAAATCTTGTCATGCTGAATGATGCAATTCCGGCAGGCGCAAAACTTTGCTAATCAATTGTGATTAGCTGAAAATAATAAAAACAACCATATCAAGAGTCAGGGGTGACCGATGATGTGGTTGTTTTTTTGATGGAATAAGTCAAAGAAGGGCCAGTTCTCCCTCAATTGCATTTTGGAGATCAAGCATCTGCACCTGCTTCAGCAAAAAATGATATCTTTTCTGTACTGCATTTACCTCGTAAATGTAGCTGTCCACCAAATCCGGATCTACCACCTGTTCAAAATTTGAATAAGCATCATCCAGGGCAGTTTTTGTAAGCTTTAAATCGGATAAAAGCTGTTCTCTGGAGATTTCCTGTATATAGTTTTCTGTATGCATGACATCCTCACTTTCTGAAAAATTCTATTATTATTCAATATATCCGTGGAATTTCCAATTTATACATGGTCAGGTGATGTTTGTTTTCTGAATCATAAAGCCTGTTTCAGGCACATAGATTAATAAAAAAACGGAGTTTTTATGAAAGATCTGATTTTGAATTTCTTACTGAGAATGGTTTTTGGTGCAATTGCAATTTATGTGGTCAACACAATGTTGAGCGGTGTTTTTGGGGGAAATCTTCATCTGGGATTAAATCCATTGAATCTTTTGACGGTAGGAACCCTTGGAATCAGCGGATTTGGACTTGTTTTCGCCATTTCTGCATTTGCTGTTTTGTAAAAAACGCCGAAAGCTTTTGTGCAGTATTTTCTGTGAATCATTCCAACTTGTGTCGAAAAAAGTCCCTGTGCTAAAATCTAATCAAGATAAACGTTTATCAGGCACTCCATTCGGAGAGCCATTTTCAGACCTGGTCGGTCAAATACCCGAAATATCATATACAGGAGAATGCGCGTCCTTTTTTCTGAATGATTCTAAAATTCTGTGCAGCAGTTAAAGATTCAGGTGCATTCTCCGGTGGACAGATCTGTCTCCTTTGATGCTGCACAAGGGAGAGGGCTGTCAAAGCTTGGAGGTAAATTTTGGATGTAAAAGTACTAGCAATCTGCGACGTGGAAAAACAGTATGCAATAAAACTGATGGAAGCATTTTGTGAGAAGAAGACTCTGGGATTTCAGATTCATGCTTTTTCTGAATTGGTGGAATTAGAGCAGTTCGCAGCACATCATCAAGTGGAAATTTTGCTCATCTCCGGCAGATTGATGAGTGAAAAATTTCATTATTTCAATATTGGAAAGATCCTATTATTGTCGGACGGAGAAATTTATGAAGAATTCGCGGATTACGAGAGCATTTATAAATATCAGTCTGCGGATCATATTTTGAAAGAGATTCTGTGCTATTACGCGGAATATGCAAAGCCTGTGGCAGGAATATATCAGGGAAAAAAAGAGTTTGAGGTTTATGGGGTGTATTCTCCGATTGGGAGATGTGGAAAATCAGTGTTGGCAAGGGTGCTGGCAGGATTTTTTGGAAAGCGCAAAAAAACACTGCTGCTGGATTTACAGAGTTTCTCGGCCTTTCCGGAGCAGCTTGGCGAGGAGGAGCTCTGGGATTTGACGGACATTATTTATTTTTTGCGGCAGGGCAAGAAAACATTTTTGTATAAGCTTGGAAGCATTGTGCGAAGCCAGGGGATTTACGATTATATTTTGCCCATGAAAACACCTGCAGATCTTCGAAGTGTAACACTGGCAGAGTGGACAGAACTTTTAGAAAAACTGGCGACGGACAGTGATTATCAGGTGATCATACTGGATTTTGGAACAGAGGTATGCGGATTGTTTGGACTGCTTAGCCAGTGCACAAAGGTTTATACCCCCGTACTTTTGGATGAGGATTCCAAACGGAAGATAAGAAATTTTGAGATGATACTAAAAAACGAGAATTTTGAGAGAGTATTAAGTAGCATGGAAAAAATAATTCTTCCGGATGGAGTTACCCAAAGGAATGTAAAGGGATTTATGGAAGAATGGACAGAAAGGAATGTAAAGCTGTGAACGAAAGAAAAAATGAAAATTGGAAGGAATTAAAAGCGGTGATTCTGGAAGAGTTGAATTTTTACAATGAGGTGACAGATGAAGTGGTGCTGGAGGTGATCGACAGAGTGCTAAAGGCATCAGAATACAGCAAAGGGATCAGTTTGAACAGACGATGTATGCTGCGTCTGGAATTGTTTCACAGCATTCGGCGACTGGACGTTTTAGAAGAACTTTTGGAGGATGATTCCATTACCGAAATTATGATTAATGGGGAAAAGGGGATTTTTTTGGAAAGGAATGGCAGGCTGGAGTGCTTTACCGGAGAAAAAATTTCAAAAGAACGACTGGATGAACTGGTGATCAGGATTACAGGAATGAGTAATCGGATCATCAATGAGGCATCTCCTTTGGTGGATGCAAGACTGGGGGATGGCAGCCGGGTTTCGGTTGTAATCTCCCCCATAGCGTTAGATTCTCCTTGTGTAACAATTAGAAAATTTCCCAGGCAGTCCATATCGCTGGAAGATCTGCTGGAAAAGAAAAGCCTTAACGAAGAGGTGGCAGAATTTCTAAAAAAAGTGGTGAAAGCAAAATACAATATTTTTGTATCGGGCTCTACCGGATCCGGCAAGACCACATTATTGAATGTTCTATCTGATTTTATTCCGAAAAGCGAGCGGATCATCACCATAGAGGATACTGCAGAGCTGCAGATAAAAAATGTGCCGAATCTTGTCAGATTGGAGGCAAGAAATTCTGTGGTAGAGGGCTGCAGGGAAATTACAATTCGGGATCTTTTGAGGGCAAGTTTGAGGATGCGTCCGGATCGGGTGATTGTGGGGGAAGTGCGTGGTGCAGAAACCGTAGACATGCTTCAGGCATTCTGTACAGGGCATGACGGCTCTTTGAGCACCGGTCATGGAAACAGTACACAGGACATGCTGTATCGCCTTGAAACCATGGTTATGATGGGGATGGATATTCCGGCCCTGGCGGTGCGCAGACAGCTGGCATCAGGAATTGATCTGATGATCCATTTGGGCAGACTTCGGGATAAAAGAAGAGTGCTGCTGGAGATTTCAGAAATCACAGGATGCAGGGACGGGGAAATCGCAGTAAATCCCTTGTATAAATTTCAGGAAACTTCGGTAGAGGAGTCCGGGAAAATCTGCGGAGACTGGATTCAGGTGGGAGAACTTTTTAATAAAGAGAAGCTTTTTAGGGCGGGATTTCAGGATGATTAAAGATTATCGAGTATATCGGTTTAATCGAAAAGAAAAAATCAGTGTTTTATTTGAAGGGATGTTTTTGAATGCCATTGTTTCCTTTTTGTTCTTTGATTCATTTGTAGCAATGATTCCGGGAATACTTCTGGTCATTCTTTACGTTAAGGAAAAAAAGCGCAGGCTGATGAGAAAGCGGTTCAGGCAGTTAAGAACAGAACTGAAAGAGTTTTTAAATGAGTTAATTGTGGCTTTGCAAACAGGACGTTCCATAGAAAATGCATTTGCAGAGGCCCTGAAGGATACGGAACGTTATTTGGAAAAGGAAACTCTGTTTGTTTTGGAAATGAAGAAAATCTGTGCCGGAGTAAGTATTGGAGAGTCCTTAGAGAAACTGATATTGCAGTTTGCATATCGGAGCCATCTTGAGGAACTGGAATATTTTGCAGAAGTGTTTTCGGTTGGAAAACGGAGTGGCGGGAATTTAATTGCAATTATGAAAAATACCATTCGCATGATCCAGGAAAAAATGGATGGAGAAGAGGAAATTTATACGGTGATCGCAGACAAGCAGATGGAATTTCAAGTGATGTGCGTGATTCCCTTTGTGATCATCATTTATCTGCGAATCAGTGCAGGAGCACTGATGAATCATTTATATGGGAATATTACCGGAATTGCTATTATGGCAGCATGTGTACTGGTCTATGGAGGCTGTTATTTATATGGGAAAAGAATTCTTGAAATTGAAAGCTGATGAAAGAAAATCATATGCTGTGATCCTGCTGGTGGGACTTGGAATTACAATTGCCCTGGGAATCAATACCTGGCAGGAAAGGAAACTGACCAATGGATATGAGCTTTTGAAAAATGATCAGGAAGAAGGGGATTATGAGGAACATCTGATCGCAAGAGTCGGAGAAGAAAAAATTCCCTTAGCAGTTTTGGTCAAAGAACGTGCATTGACGGAAAAAGAAGCAAAGGAAGAGATTCTAAAGGCAAGGGAAATGCTGCCGGCTTACTTAATGGGAGAAAATGAAAGTCTGAAAAATGTGACAACAGATTTAAATTTTATTACCCGGGTTCCGGATACCTATGTGGAAGTTCAGTGGGTAGAACGAGGAGCAGAATTTTTTTCTTATGACGGAGAAATAAAGGAAGATCTTGAACTTTTAGAGATGGTGGAACTAAAGGTTTCGGCAATTTTAAGCTGTCAGGGGATTTCGGAGGATTATGAGACGACGATTACATTAATGCCCAAAAGTCTGAAAGTGTCAGAAGCACTTTTAAATCAGATTGAAAAACAGCAGGAAGAGAAACCGGAAAATGAGGTTCTGATATTGCCGGATACCTACGAGGGAAAAACAGTCACCTGGAAGAAAGTACCGGACTATACATTTCTATGGATCTTTGTGCTTACAGTGCTTTCGGTATTGCTTTTAAAGCTGGGGCAAAAAAGAGATGTGGAAGAAGAAAAAAAGAAGCGCCTGGAGAGGCTGGAAAGAGAATATGCGCAGATTGTCAGTAAATTTACCATGCTTTTATCCGCAGGATTAAGTGTCAGAAATGCGTGGGAGAGGATTGTTCTTTTGTATCGAAGAAAAGAAGATACACAAAACATTGTTTTTCAAGAACTGAACTGGGGACTTATGCAAATGCAAAAAGGTGTACCGGAACTGGAGGTTTATGAGGTATTTGGAATCAGAACAGGACTGGTTCATTATAAAAAAATGATGGCAATCTTTATTTCAGACAGAAAACGGGGAAGCGTGAATCTTTTGGACGCCATGAATCAGGAAATGCTTTTGGCATGGGAGGAAAAGAAGCGTAAAACCAGACAGCATGGAGAAAAAATAGGGACAAAATTGTTAATTCCCATGATGGGAATGCTGGGAATTGTATTTGTAATCATTTTGGTACCGGCTTTTTTATCATTTGAACTTTAGGAGGTAAGAAATATGTGGACGAAATTAAAAGAGCTTATGAAAGATGAACAGGGAATTACCACTGTAGAAATCATACTGATTCTGGTGGTATTGATTGCGCTGGTATTAATCTTTAAAGAGCAGATGACAAACATTGTAAATAACATTTTTAAAACCATCACAAGTCAGAGCAATAAAATTTTAAAATGATCTACAGAAGAAAGGGTTCATTAACAATTTTTCTGGCGTTGGCCATGCTGACTTTTCTCACCTTTAGCCTTGCGCTGGTGGAGGGAACAAGAAATTATTATTTAAGGGTAGAAGGGGAACAGGCAATGGAACTGGCAGAATTTTCGATTCTTTCTGAATATCAGCAGGAACTTTTTGATAATTATCATTTGTTTTTCCTGGATCTGGATTATGAGCAGGGAGAAGAATCCGTGGGGATTCTGGAACAGCAGGCAAAAAAATATTTGACGAAAAATGCAGCCCGGCTGCAGACAAAGGAATTAACTGCAGAGAGATTTTGCCGCGCTACAGATGATGGAGGAAGTGCCTTTTTTCATCAGGCTGTGGAGTGGATGAAACTAAAGAGCGGATATATTCTTTTGGAAGAGCTGTTTGGAAGTATGGAAGGTATAAAGCTGGAGGAGATCTCACTGGAAACGATGTTGAATGAGCGTGAAGGTAAGGCTGATGCAATTCTTGGCAAGTACCGGACAGAAGAAAGAGAGATTAGCTTTTCTGTTCCATTGCCGGATATTTCTTTTCCATCAGTTCGGGCATTGTCAGAAGCGGTCTTTGGGACCACAGAGGATCTGTCAAAAAAATCTACGGATTTGTCGGAAAGAATTTCACAGAGAAAACTGTCTGAAGGTGCAGGAAGAAAGGATGAATTTTCTGTTACGGACATGCAGCTGTTTCATGGATATTTGTTTGAGAACTTTCATTATTACGGGGCAGAGCAGGAGCATGTTTGGAATGAGTGCCTGGAATACCAATTAGAATATGTGATTTCAGGAAAAGAAAGTGATCTGGGTAATCTGGAACAGATCATGTGGCGTATCTTTCTTTTACGGGCAGGAGGCAACTATCTTTTCTATCATCAGGACGGGGGAAAGAGTGCAAAAGCACAGGCAGAGGCTGCGGCGTTGGTTGGATTTCTGGGAAATGCTGCCCTGATAGAGCTTGTAAAGGAAATTATATTGATTTCGCAGGCAATTGAAGAAGGAATTGGGGAAACGAGACGTATTTTTACAGGAGAAAAGGTTCCTTTGTATCAGAATGGATTTTTTTGCGGGATAGAAATTGGCTATCGGGAGTATTTATATTTGTTTTTAAATGTAATGAATCAAAGAGATAAAATTTATCGCTCTATGGATCTTGTAGAGCTGGAAGTGAGAAATAGATCCGGTTATGGGAATTTTCAGCTGGATCACTGCGTGGATGCATTTGAATTGCAGTGGAGATATCAGTTTTCAGGATTGTTTACAGCAGTTCCCTTGTTACAGGATGGAGTTTATGAAAACAGGATTGTCAGAAAAATTTATTATGAAGATTAAGATGCAGAGAGACATTCTTCCGCGGAAGGCCAGTCATAGTGTTCTCAATCAGTGTGCTCCCCCAAAGTACAATTATATAAATAAATTTTTTCGCCAAAGCGAAAGAGTGTCTCTGTGTTTCTTAAAGGGAAGCCTGACCATTGAGGCAGCGTTGGTGCTCCCTTTTTTTCTAATGATTCTTCTGGCATTTTTCTCATTTTTTTCTCAATATGCTTCTGCGGCCGAATTGCAGGTGCAGGCGGCCGCAGAGGCAAGAAAGATGGGGGTCACATTGGGGTGTCTGCAGAGAGAGGATTCAGCAGATGTGACGATTCATAAAACAAAGAAACTTGAAAACATATATATAAGCTCCAGTGCTACATGCCGTGCCTGGATTGGTTTTACCAGGCTGGAAGATAGCGAAACCTATGTATATATTACACCGGAGGGCAGCGTGTATCATTTATATGCAGATTGTACCCATCTGGATCTGTCGGTTCAAAGAGTAACACTGACAAAAGCAAAAACAGAAAAAAATGTATACGGGGAAAGATATGATGAATGTGAGATCTGTGGAGATGATTTTGGTCTGTTGGTATACATCACTTCGGAAGGAAATCGTTATCATGCCCGAAGAAGCTGCAGTGGATTAAAGCGTACCATCAGGCAGGTACCTCTTAGGGAGGTGGAAAATCGAAATTGCTGTATGAGATGTGCTGCGCAGGAGGATTAAGAATGGATTGGGTGGAATTCGTCTTTTTGGGGATTGGAACTTATTTTGATATAAAAGACCGGGAGCTTCCGGTAAAATTTTTCATTTTTTTCGGAATTGTGGGAATTGGGATGAATCTTGTAGGGAAATATCAAAGTTTCCAGGAAGTTTTGATTGGAGGCTGTATGGGAGGTGTGTTTTTGGCTGTTGGCTGGATAACGAAAGAAGCCATTGGATACGGGGATGGCTGGGGCCTTGTGATTCTTGGAATCCTCAAAGGGTGGCAGAAATTGATTCCGGTTGTATTTGGAGCTTTTTTGCTTGGCGGAATCTATGGTCTTTGGAAATTGATCGGGGTCAGAGCATCACGATATGAGACAATGCCGTTTTACCCATTTCTGCTGGCGGCTTCTGTGGGGGTGTCTTTATTATGAAAGGAAGTTTGACAGTTGAAGCAGCCTATATTTTTCCCTTCTGCTTTATAGTCATTGGCCTTGTAAGTGTTTTGGGACTTTTTCTGTTTAATCAGGCGGTGCTTGAGATGACAGCATATGAATGTATCTTACATACAATAGAAGAACGAAATCTGGAGGAAGAAACCTTTAAGGAGCATCTTTTAAAAAGAGCAGAACAGGTTGGAAATGAGCGTACCTTTGGGGTGAAAGAACTGCAGGTTTCCATGAAAATGACTGCATCGAAGATATCTTTAACCTATACAGGAACACAGTCTGTGATTGGAGCACCCATAGAAGCGACAGCTGTATATGAGCGCACCTTTCCGGAATTGACATTGAAACTGAAAAAAGGAATGGCTGGATTACCCTATGAAGGAATATTTGAAAAGAGACCTGAATAAAACCTATCTGGTGATAAGCAGTGAAGGCAGTAATTATGCAGAAACCTATGAGATCGAAATGATCGTAAAAAATGAGCCGGAAATGCTATTGCATTTTCATGTGTTTCGAATGAATGGATCGCTGGAACTTTATTATGATATTTCTGCGAAACAGACAATACAGGATTGCGCACAGAGAGTAAAACTCTCCTTTGAAATTATTAAAAACCTTTTTGAAGCACTGGATGCGCTTATGAAGGAAATAAAAAACTTTATGCTGGATATGGATTGTATTTTTCTGAATCTGGAACACATTTATACAAAAGAGGGTAAATTTTTTTTCTGTTATTGTCCATGGGAGAAAAAAGAAATTTTAAGTTCTTTTCGGGAACTGTTGGAAGAAATCCTTGGAGAATTGGATTATCATGATACAAAAGCGGTAGAACTTGCTTATCATCTCTATCAGAAGGCATGTAAAGGAGATTTCTGTATTGGGGAAATCCTGAATGCTCATGTGGAACCGCCACAGAATGAAGAACCGGCAGTATTTCAGGACTCCCTGCCGATAGCAGAAGAACAGCCGGAAATAAATTTCTGTGAAAACAGGAAAGAAGTTAAGAATCCGGGAATTTTTCGACGAATCGTAAAATTTTTCCTAAAAAAAGAAGAACCTAAAATATTGCAGGAAGAGGAAGGGTTTCCGGAAGAAAGCTATGATAGATTTTTCCCGGAACAGATAGAAAACAGCAGTTATACAGAATTGTTATCTTCGCCGGAGAGAGGAACGGTACTTCTTAGAGATATGCCGGCGGGGCATTGGAAATTAAGACCCTTGGTTCCCGGCAGTGAAGAATTCTGCATTTATGGAGAGAATTTTCTGATAGGAAAAAAACGTGATTCTGTGGATGGGTTTATAGGAAGGGATACGATCAGCAGAATTCACAGCAGATTAATGATTAGAGAGGAGCGGTTGTTTATTGCAGATGCAAATTCTACCAATGGTACATTTGTAAATGGAATTCAGATTCCGCCCGGAGAAGAAGTGGAAATTTTCCCGGGAGATCGTATTCTGTTTGCAGATGTTGGATATGAATGTTATAATAGCCTGTAAACTAGGAGGCTATTATGATTTTTGATACACACGCCCATTATGATGATGACGCTTTTGATGAAGATCGAGACGAATTGCTGTCCGGAATGACAGCGAAGAACGTAGAATATATTGTAAATGTGGGAGCAAGTATAGAATCTTCTAAAAGAAGCATTGCCCTTGCTGAAAAATATCCTTTTATATATGCAGCCGTAGGTGTTCACCCGGATGAGGTAGGAGAACTAAATGAAGAAAAGTTTAACCGGCTTCGTGAGTGGACAAAGCACGAAAAAGTAAAAGCTGTGGGAGAAATCGGATTGGATTATTACTGGGATAAGGAACAGCATGATTTACAGAAGCACTGGTTCATGCGCCAGATGGAGCTTGCTCATGAAGCAAATCTTCCAATAATCGTCCACAGCAGGGAAGCGGCAAAAGATACTCTGGATGTGATCATTGCAGCAAAGCCGCTGGATTTACCAGGAATCATTCACTGTTATTCTTATTCCGTGGAGCAGGCCAGAGAATACCTGAACATGGGATATTATATCGGAATCGGTGGTGTGCTTACCTTTAAAAATGCGAAGAAATTAAAAGAAGTAGCAGAGTATGCACCACTTTCCCGGATCGTGTTGGAAACGGATTGTCCGTATCTTGCACCGGTGCCATATAGAGGGAAACGAAATGATTCTTCCAAGCTTTCTTATGTAGTAGAAGAGCTGACAGCCATTAAGCAGATGCCGGTAGAAGAAGTGCTTCGCGTTACCAATGAAAACGGAAAGAAACTTTATCATATTTAGGAGAAACAGTAATGAGCGATAAAACCCCATATCTTGGAAATCCGCAAAAAACAATTGAAGTGATTCAAAAGTACGAATTTGCATTTCAAAAGAAGTTCGGACAGAACTTTTTGATTGATACCCACGTATTGGACAAGATCATTAGCGCGGCTGAGATTACAAAAGATGACCTGGTTGTAGAAATCGGACCCGGTATTGGTACCATGACACAGTATCTTGCATGTGCTGCAAGAGAAGTTGTGGCAATTGAAATTGATAAAATGCTGATCCCGATTTTGCAGGATACCTTAAGCGCCTATGACAATGTTACGATCATTAATGAGGACGTTTTAAAGGTAGATCTTAACAAACTGGCAGAAGAAAAAAATGGAGGCAGACCGGTAAAAGTAGTTGCCAATCTGCCATATTATATTACAACCCCAATTATTATGGGATTGTTTGAAAATCATGTACCGCTGCATTCTATTACCATTATGGTTCAGAAAGAAGTGGCTGACAGAATGCGAATGGGTCCAGGAACAAAGGACTATGGTGCATTATCTCTTGCAGTACAGTATTATGCAGAACCATACCTTGTGGCAAATGTTCCTCAGAACTGCTTTATGCCAAGACCAAAGATTGGTTCCGCGGTCATCAAATTGACCGTACATGAAAAACCGCCGGTGACAGTAAGAGATGAAAAACTGATGTTTAAGCTCATCAGAGCATCTTTTAACCAGAGAAGAAAAACACTGGCAAATGGTCTGAACAACAGTCCGGAGCTGCATTATTCCAAAGATCAGATTGCAGAAGCCATTGAAAAACTTGGAACCTCTCCAAGTATCCGCGGAGAAGCACTCACATTGGAAGAGTTTGCGCGCCTTTCAGATATTCTTTTAGAACTGGAAGGAAAGTAGGGTTATGAGAAGAGAACTTTCCCCGGATGAAAAATTTATGAAGGAAGCGCTGCGTCAGGCAAGAAAAGCATATAAATTGGAGGAAGCACCCATTGGCTGCGTCATTGTTTATGAGGGAAAGATCATCGCCAGAGGATACAATCGCAGAAACATTGATAAGTCAACACTTTCCCATGCGGAGATTCTGGCAATTAGAAAGGCAGCAAAAGTCATAGGAGACTGGCGGCTGGAAGGCTGTACCATGTATGTGACCCTGGAGCCTTGCCAGATGTGTGCCGGAGCCATTGTTCAGGCGCGAATTGACAGAGTGGTCATGGGAAGCCGGAATGCAAAAGCCGGCTGTGCAGGCTCTGTCATCAATCTTTTGCAGATGGAGGAGTTCAATCATCAGGTAGAGCTGACAGAGGGAATTCTGCAGGAAGAGTGCAGTGCGCTGATGAGCGGGTTTTTCCGTGAGCTTCGAGAAAGAAAAAAAGCTGGCGATCAGGTTGACAAAGCCAGATAAAACAGTTATACTAAACATTCGTGAAACAGTCATAAAGTTTCCGTACAGCCGGGGCGGTAGCGGTGCCTTGTACCTAAAATCCGCTATAGTAGGGGTGATATTTCGCAGAGGGCGTTTCATTGTGAAGCTGCCCCTGAAAAGTGATGTTGACGTTTGGGTCTTACGCGACGGGATCCTGCGAACCGTGTCAGGGTAGGAATACAGCAGCACTAAGCAGACCATTCCGGGTGCCGTGAGGGTGCTCGAGCCGAGTTAACTGTCAGGGTAACGTTCATGATGGGCGTTCGAAGCGAGATGTACGGATTTCATATAAAATATCAAAGTTCGGAAGGTGTCTTCCGGGCTTTTCTTAGTTTACAGAATACCTGTGAACAGTTACACATTTGCCCTTGGAATTGTGAAAAAAATGAGATATAATCAAACATATATTGATACTTATTGGAGAAGAAGGTGCCAATAAGTAATTTGAACTGCCAGAAGGAGCGAAAATGAACTGACAGTGGGAAGGACAAAATTTATGAAACGTATTGGTTTGTTAACAAGCGGTGGCGACTGCCAGGCACTCAATGCCACAATGAGAGGTATCGTAAAAGGTATCTGTAACTATTATGACGAAGTAGAAATCTATGGCTTTGAAGAAGGTTACAAAGGTCTGATTTACGGTAACTACAGATTATTAGGACCAAAGGATTTTTCCGGTATTTTAACAAAGGGCGGAACAATTATCGGAAGCTCCCGTGCACCATTTAAGGAAATGCGTACTCCGGATAAGAATGGTCTGGATAAGGTGGAAGCGATGAAGCAGAATTATTACAAGCTTCGCCTTGACTGTCTGGTAATTTTAGGAGGTAACGGAACACAGAAATCTGCAAACCTCTTAAGAGAAGAAGGATTAAATGTCATTCATATGCCAAAGACCATCGACAATGATATCTGGGCAACAGACATGACATTTGGTTTCCAGAGTGCGGTAGACATTGCAACAGAAGCGATTGATTGTATCCATACAACCGCAGCTTCTCATGGACGTGTGTTTATCGTAGAAGTGATGGGACATAAAGTTGGACAGTTAACACTTCATGCCGGTATTGCAGGGGGAGCTGATATCATTCTCCTTCCTGAAATTCCATATGATATTGATAAGGTTTGCAAAGCCATTGAAAAACGTAATAAGAACAAAAAAGGCTTTACAATTCTTGCAGTAGCAGAAGGTGCAATTCCAAAGGAACGTGCTAAAATGTCCAAAAAGGAACTGAAGAAATTTATGGAAAGCTATAAATATCCTGCAGTATCCTATGAAATCGCTGAAGAGCTTACCAAACGACTTGGTTCAGAAGTTCGTGTTACCGTTCCTGGACATACACAGCGAGGCGGAAGCCCATGTCCATATGACCGTGTGCTTTCAACAAGACTGGGGGCAGCATGTGCACAGTCCATTATTGATGAACAGTACGGTGTGATGATTGGTATCGTAAACAACGAAACCAAGAGAATCCCATTGGAAGAAACTGCCGGAAAACTGAAATACGTTGATCCGGACTCTCAGATTATTAAAGAAGCAAAACTGATTGGAATCAGCTTTGGAGATTAGTATATGTCATATGTAGCCTTATACCGAAAATTCCGCCCTGCGGAATTTTCGGAAGTTAAGGGGCAGGAGCATATTGTTACGACTTTGCAGAATCAAATAAAAGCAAACAGAATTGGCCATGCTTATCTTTTCTGCGGTACCAGAGGTACGGGAAAGACCAGCATAGCCAAAATCTTTGCAAAGGCAGTGAATTGCGAAAGCCCCGTGGATGGCAGTCCATGTGGAGAATGCCCGACCTGTAAGTCTATTGCAGCCGGCACGTCCATGAACGTCATCGAAATCGACGCCGCATCAAACAACGGTGTTGACAATATTCGTGAAATCAGAGAAAATGTTGCATACTCACCGACAGAAGGAAAGTACAAAGTCTATATCATTGACGAAGTTCATATGCTTTCTATTGGTGCTTTTAATGCGCTTTTAAAAACACTGGAGGAGCCGCCGGAATATGTCATCTTTATTCTGGCAACCACAGAAGCCCATAAAATTCCAATCACTATTTTATCCAGATGTCAGCGTTATGATTTTAAACGCATTACTGCGGAAACAATCTGTGCCAGATTACGTGATCTGATGGATAAAGAGGCGGTAGAGGTGGAAGAAAAAGCCCTTCGCTATATTGCGAAGGCGGCGGATGGATCCATGAGAGATGCCTTAAGTCTCCTTGACCAGTGTATCGCATTTTATTTAGGAAAAAAACTGACCTACGATAATGTGCTGGATGTGCTTGGTGCATTGGATACGGATGTATACAGCAGTCTGCTTAGAAAGATCATAAAGCGTGATATTCCTTCGGTGATGTCGGATGTAGAGGATATCGTCATGCAGGGCAGGGAACTTTCCCAGTTCGTAACCGAATTTATTCAGTACCTTCGTAATCTGCTTTTCGTCCAGAGTGCAGATCATCTGGAAGATTTTCTGGAAGTATCCTCCGAAAATCTGGCCCAGTTAAAGGAAGAAGCGACAATGATCGATTCAGAAAGCCTGATGCGCTACATTCGTGTGTTTTCGGAATTGTCAGGTCAGATTAAATATTCAACCCAGAAACGTGTCCTTACAGAGGTTGCCCTGATCAAGCTTTGCAAACCACAGATGGAGAGAACTTATGATTCTCTTTTGGTGCGTCTAAGTGCAATCGAGGAGCAGTTAGAGCATGGCGTGGTGGCAGCGGCACCTGCCAAGGAGGAGCCGGAAAAAAATCCCCCGCCTGTAAAGGAGCAGCCAAGAGTCAAAGCCTGTTCTGATGACATCAGACGGGTGATTCATGAGTGGAACCAGATTATTAAGGAATGCTCCCCAGTGATCAAAAGTTATCTGATGGGTCACAGAGATTTCAGACAGGATGGAAATGGGGGACTTCAGATTGTTATGCGGGAGAATCTGGCGGCAGACCTTTTGGGTTCCGAGGATTTGAGAAAAGAATTGGAAACAGTGATTTATAACAAATTTGGTAAAGATGTTTCCGTTCAATATATTTCCGTAGAACAGGATAGTTCTGCGACAGCAAATTTAATTGACGTGGATTACATTCAAAGTGTTATTCACGCAGATATTTTAATTGAGGAGGATTAAAAAATGGCAAAAAGAGGCGGATACCCAGGCATGGGCGGCGGAATGAATATGAACAATATGATGAAACAGGTTCAGAAAATGCAGAAACAGATGGAAGAGCAGCAGAAAGCATTAGAAGAATCTGAATTCACTGCCACAGCAGGCGGCGGTGCAGTGGAAGTTACCATGACAGGTAAAAAGGTATTAACAAAAGTAACATTAGATCCGGATGCAGTTGATCCTGATGATGTGGAAATGTTAGAAGATTTAATTATGGTTGCAGTTAACGATGCCATGAAGAAGGTAGACGATGCAAATTCTGCTTCTATGGCAAAAATGACAGGAGGCATGGGAGGATTCCCATTCTAATGGAATACTACAGCAGTTATATTACCAGGCTGGTAGAACAGCTGGGAGCTTTGCCGGGAATCGGAAGAAAAACTGCCCAGAGACTGGCGTTTCATATTATGAATATGCCGGTAGAACGGGCACAGGCACTTGCTGATTCCATTACGGAGGCAAGAACTCATATCAGGTATTGCAGCCAGTGTTTTACCCTGACGGACGAGGAGCTTTGCCCAATCTGCAGAAATGAAAAGAGAAACCAGAAACTGATCATGGTGGTGGAAAATTCCAGAGATTTATCGGCTTATGAAAAGACAGGAAAATTTGATGGAGTTTATCACGTTCTGCACGGTGCCATCTCTCCCATGCTGGGAATTGGACCAAATGATATTAAATTGAAAGAATTGATGCTGCGTCTTCAGGGAGATGTGGATGAGGTGATCATTGCCACCAATTCCAATCTGGAGGGAGAAACCACAGCCATGTACATCAGCAAGCTGATCAAACCTACAGGCATCAAGGTAAGCCGTATAGCAAGCGGTGTGCCGGTGGGGGGAGATCTGGAATATATTGATGAAGTGACATTGCTGCGTGCGCTGGAAGGCCGTACGGAGTTATAAAAGGATACACGGGGATTTGAAATAAGATACATTGTTTCAAATTACTCGTGTTTTTTATTGCGGATTTTTTCGGATTTCCTCGACAGCCTATTACAAATTTCCCACACAGGACATGCTAGGATAAAGAAAAGCATGAAGGAGATTTTGAATATGATAGAATTGATTTATAACGAAGAGGAGGAAGCTGCGTTAGAGGAGACTTCTTTGCCGGAACCGAAAAATGTAAAGCAGGTGGGAGAACCGAGAGAATTTAAAAAAATATTTATCGAAGATTTTGTACATACGTATTTGTTAAAATATAGCACTGAGGGGACACAGAAAACACGAGTGGCAGTTTTGTTAGGATGTAGTGAACGGTCAGGAGGAAAACGTCAGCTCTATATCAAAAGCGCATTCCCAATAGAGGGTGTGACAGAAAAACAAGGGAAATATGATTTTTCGGAAAATATATGGGGAAATATTTATATGGAATGTGGAAAATATTTTCCGGATCAGGAGATCGTAGGATGGTTTTTATCAAGACCGGGATTTTTGCCGGAGAAAACCCCTGCCATTGAGGAAACCCATCGAACCTATTTTTCAGGAGCAGAGAAGGTGTTGTTTTTGATGGAGCCCATGGAAGGAGAGAGTGCATTTTTTGGATTTGATGGAAATCGTTTCACAAAGCAGAGCGGTTATTATATTTATTATGAAAAAAATGATCCCATGAGAGATTTTATCATGGAGAAAAAAATACACAAACAAACTTCCGGAAATGAAAAACCGGATGTTGCAATGGCGAATTATCGAAAAATTCTAAAAGAGAAGAAAGCACAAAATGAGAAACGAAAAAAGAAAGCAGTTTCCTACGGTACAAAAGTTGCAGCAGCACTGGTGTTGTTCGTAGGGGCAGTGGCTTTTCGTAATCAGACGGATCAGTTTGCGAAAATGCAGCAGCAGATCAGTATAATGTCTCAGGAGGAGGTGACTATGCCGGCATCCAGTGAGGAAGTAGTAGTTGAAGAATTGCCCGGGGATGTGGAAGAGCAGCCGGAAGAGATTCCCGTAACAGAAGAGTTGCATCCAGAAGAGATACAGTCGGAAGAGTTAGAGCAGGAAGAGGTGCAGCCAGAAGAGGCGGAGGAACCGCAGGAATCACAGGAAACCAGCGTC
>ERZ1032130.105-NODE-105-length-26097-cov-5.283772_pt1 | contig 26097 bp, 20 predicted proteins | sample MGYA00517879_ERZ1032130 | MGnify/ENA primary metagenome ERZ1032130 (study PRJEB33719, sample SAMN04262597) | wastewater metagenome | biome: rural village; feature: animal feces; material: feces | host: Bos taurus | place: El Salvador | collected 2012-01-31 ...
TGCCACCAGGAGCAGCCATAGCGATGCTGAGGTTGCACACCGTCATTCGTTCCTCCATTGAGAGGCTTCGGATAGCTTCACCGGCATATTCCACAAAGTAGCCGGTGGCACCGCCAGTGGTCATCTTGGCGATGATGTAGAGGGCAATGTCCTTGGCGGTGACCATGGGGCGCAGCTTTCCATTGATGGTGATTCTCATCGTCTTTGGCTTAGGCTGGAGAATGCACTGCGATGCGAGCACCATTTCAACTTCGCTTGTGCCGATTCCGAATGCTACAGCACCGAAAGCACCATGGGTAGAGGTGTGGCTGTCGCCGCACACAATGGTGTAGCCGGGGAGTGTAAGACCGTTCTCCGGACCTATCACGTGGATAATGCCGTTCTTTGGATGTCCGAGACCGAAAAGCGTAACGCCGAATTCAGTGGCATTGCGTGTGAGCGTTTCCACCTGATTGCGCGACACAGGGTCGGCAATAGGCTGGTCCTGATGCAGTGTGGGGATATTGTGGTCGGGAGAGCAGAACGTCTTACCGGGGCGGAACACCTTGATTCCGCGCTCGCGCAAACCATTGAAAGCCTGTGGGCTTGTAACTTCGTGGCAGTAGTGACGGTCGATGTAGAGCTGCGTAGGTCCATCGGGCACGCAATTCACCACATGGGCGTCCCATATTTTGTCGAAAAGAGTATTCATATTCAGCTTATTATGGTTTTAGTGAACGAATTTGTTGATAGCGTTGATGAAAGCTTCAGCCGAAGCGGCTACGATGTCGGTGTTGGCAGAAAATCCATAGTAGGAGTTGCCGTCGTATTCCACAGTCATGTGCACCTTGCCCACGTCGTTGCTACCCTTGGTGATAGCTTGGATAAGGAATTCCTTCACCACCATCTGGCGGTGGATAATCTGCTTGATAGCAGAAATGGCGGCATCGACAGGTCCGTTGCCCGACGCGCAAGCCTCGAATTTCTCAGAGGCGATGTCGAGTCGAACGCTTGCCACTGACTGTAATCCTACGCCTGAAGTAACTTGCAGATAGTCGAGCTTGATGCGTGCGTCCTTGTTGATGTGCTTGCCCACGAGCATCATTATATCATCGTCGTTGATGTCCTTCTTGCGGTCGGCAAGGCGGAGGAAGCCTTCATAAGCTTTATCGAGCGCCTCTTTCTCAAGCTCTATACCAAGCACATGCAGTCGGTGCTTGAGGGCAGCGCGACCGCTGCGGGCAGTGAGCACGATAGAGTTCTCGTCGAGACCGATGTCTTTCGGGTCAATTATTTCGTAGCTCTCGCGGTTCTTCAGCACACCGTCCTGGTGGATACCTGATGAGTGCGCGAAGGCGTTACGTCCTACGATAGCCTTGTTGGGCTGCACGGGCATATTCATGAGGCTCGATACGAGTCGACTGGTGTTGTAGATCTTTGGTGTGTTGATGTTTGTGACGATGCCAAGATCCTTGTGGCTCTTGAAAATCATAGCCACTTCTTCGAGCGAGGTGTTTCCTGCACGCTCGCCGATTCCGTTGATTGTGACTTCGGCTTGGCGTGCGCCGTTCAGTATGCCTTGTACGGTATTGGCAGTTGCCATTCCGAGGTCGTTATGGCAGTGAGTGGCGATTGTTACTCGGTCGATGCCATCAACGTGGTCGATGAGATACTTTATCTTAGCACCAAACTCAGCCGGGAGGCAATATCCGGTGGTGTCGGGAATGTTGATCACAGTGGCACCAGCCTTGATTACCGCCTCGACTACGCGTGCGAGATATTCGTTTTCGGTGCGTCCCGCATCTTCGGCATAGAATTGCACATCTTCAACGAAGCGCTTGGCATATGCTACGGCAGCTACGGCACGCTCGAGGATTTCTTCGCGGTTGCTATTGAACTTATACTTGATGTGGTAGTCACTTGTGCCAATTCCGGTATGGATTCGTCCGCGTTTTGCAAATTTTAGCGCGTCGGCAGCCACTTCTATGTCTTTCTCCACTGCGCGAGTGAGGGCGCAGATGGTGGGCCAAGTCACAGCCTTAGAGATTTCTACTACCGAATTGAAATCGCCCGGACTTGAGATGGGAAATCCGGCTTCAATGACATCAACACCCAGAGCCTCAAGTGCTCGTGCCACTTGTATTTTCTCAACGGTGTTGAGCTGGCAACCGGGCACCTGCTCGCCATCGCGGAGCGTGGTGTCGAAGATATACAATCTGTTGTTATCACTCATAATATGTTCTCCTTGTCTTTATTTTCGAGTTACTTATGTTCTTACATTGCCTATGCAGGGTATCTTTGGGCTGATTGTCCCCGGGGTTGTAGATTACAACAGTCGGTCCCCTTGTTTATGGCATTGTTGCTAAAAAATTAGCCTTTCTCATGCATCGTGAAGAAAGGCTTAAATAATGTATGTGCAAAGATAGTGCAATTATTCGAGATTAGCAACGAAATGAAATAAAAAATGCTTTGTAAGTGATAAATTGTTGTTCATGGTGCTGTGTTTGCTTATTGTTTTTGCGTTTTCTAAGGCGTTTATTGCATTTTTTATCATTTTTAGTAGTAACCTAATTGTCATATCCTACCGATTCAGGTAATAATACTTCTCATCGGAGTCACAACTATAAGATTGAAATGATGAGATTGAATGTGCGAATGCAGAACACTGTGAAAAATGCGATGACTGCCAAGAGTAACCATGCAAGCCATATAATTCGCCATGAGAAACCCCGGCGAACGAGTGCAATAAATTCTATCATTACCGGAATTGCCAAATAAATGGCTGAAACAGCACAAATTGACATCCAATTCAGTGGCATTTGTTCAGGCATTTTGTTGTAAACAATCATCAAAACCAGCCACATAACAAACAAAATAGTTTCGGCTTCATCGTGGTTGGGTAAATACTTGCATTTTTTCATAATGAATGGAGTTAGAAATTTACACCGATTTTAACCGACATGGCGCTGAGGCTGTGAGTGAAGCGCGGGAAGCCGAGTGAATCGTCGGGCTTAAGCTCATTGAAGGAGTAGGAGAGAATGATGTGCGATTTCACTGAGGCTGAGGTGTAGAGATTGAAGCCAATACCGGCTGAGAGAAACAGACCGTTTGCCTTGTCGGTAGTGTTTAGAGTGTTAAAGGAGTAGCCGGAGCGAATGTCGGCAAAACAGAGTGTTACCGATGATGAGAAGTTGGTTCGGAGCATGGCATAAACTGGAATCATGGTGTGGCTGTTGCCGAGTGAGTTGCGCAGATCTACGCCGATGCCAAGGGTGCGAAGTATCGCATTTTTGTAGCCGAAATATGCTGAAATGTCGATAGAGGAGAGGTCGTTGCCCGATAGGTCGATTGAGGAGCCAACGTCGATTCCCCAAGCGAAGTGCTTCATAAAAGAAGACTGCGTGGAAACTGCCGTCAGCTTTGCGGCATGGCAGGTGAGAATCGCTGCAAGAGCTATGACGATTGTGATTATGTGCTTCATTGTGTCGTTTCCTATTTTGAAATTTTCTGCTAAAGTACAACAAAAAGGTGTAACTTCATAATTTTGTGCCACAAAAAACGGCCGCCCTTGGGAGGGTGACCGTAATGTAAATTCTGAATAAATGATGTAATGTTTTTTGATCAATCGCCGAGATATGACTTCAAGAGGCGACTTTTCTGTCCCTTGAGGCGACGGATAGCCTTTTCCTTGATTTGGCGCACGCGCTCACGAGTGAGGTCGAACTTTGCGCCTATCTCTTCGAGTGTCATCTCCTGGCAGCCGATACCAAAGAACATCTTGAGGATGTCGCGCTCACGCTCATGGAGCTGATTGAGTGCGCGGTCAACTTCCTTAGAAAGAGACTCCTGATTGAGAGATGAGTCAGCCATAGGAGAGTCATCGTTGGTGAGGACGTCGAGCAGACTGTTGTCCTCGCCTTCAACGAAAGGAGCATCTACTGAGATGTGGCGCCCGGAAACCTTGAGTGTGTCGGAAATTTTATCGACAGGAATGTCAAGCTGCTTGGCAAGCTCCTCGGGAGAGGGACGGCGCTCATTTTCCTGCTCAAATTTTGAGAGGGCTTTGCTGATCTTGTTCAGCGAGCCGACTTGATTGAGCGGGAGACGCACGATGCGTGATTGCTCGGCGAGAGCTTGCAGGATAGATTGACGAATCCACCATACAGCATAGGAGATAAATTTGAAACCGCGAGTTTCATCGAACTTCTGGGCAGCTTTAATCAAGCCGAGATTACCTTCGTTGATTAAGTCGGGGAGACTCAATCCCTGGTTCTGATACTGTTTAGCCACAGACACAACGAAACGGAGATTGGCGCGGGTCAATTTCTCGAGTGCAGCATGGTCACCTTTCTTGATTCTTTGAGCGAGCTCCACTTCTTCTTCTACCGAAATCAAGTCTTCACGACCTATCTCCTGTAGATACTTGTCGAGTGATGCACTCTCGCGATTGGTGATTGATTTTGTAATCTTTAATTGTCTCATTTTGCCCTAAACGAATTTAAGTGTGCAAAGATACGAATTTTTTCCAAAAACTCAATGTAATAACGAAAAATTTGCTAGAATGTTGTGCGAAAAATTGTTATTTTTATGCAAATTAAGGGTGTATAGGCAGATAAAAGAGATGTGAGAGTAAAAAAATCAGTGGCTCAATGGCTGCAACGCTATGTGCCAACCTTGAACCACTGCTTTTTGGGTATGGAATGAAAATGATGTGCTATTTAGACTGAAGAATGTAGGTGGTGAGAGGCTTTGCGTTGCCTGATAGAACGCCCTTCTTCACTATGAACTGTGTACCATAGACTACATCACGGTATTTGCCGTTTTTCAGTGTTGTGGGAACACTCACTGCAACTTCATCGGCTGAAATGTTTACTACTGCTGCTCCGCGAGTGCCACGGCTCACTACGGCAACCTTGTCGTCGGTAGAGAATGTAACCGACTCAGCCAAGCCGTGCATTGCGCGGCGGAACTTGTTGGCGGCGACGACTTCAGGATTCTTGAAATTATCGTTACCGCGAAGTCCTACGATGTTGTTTCCCCAAACATTTTCGCGAGTGCTGCCGTCGGGACGGTTATAGAATAGTGGCGTTCCAAACTGGCGTGCCGTAAGGAACACCCACGCAGCCTTAATCTGGTCGTTGCTAAGTTCTGCCGATTCATGGGCATTGCAATAAGTGTCGTGCGACTCAACCCAAGTGACAAGTTCGGCAGGATTTGCCGGGTGGCACCAGTCACCGATATTATCGGCGTGCCATGCACTTTTCTCGAGAGCTTTGCGCACTACGTGACCATAGGAGCTTGCGGTGAGCTTCATATACTCAGCATATTCAGTTTCTTTTACGTTGCGGTCTTGAAGCACTTCGCCGTAGATGAATAGGCTGTCGGCAGGAAGCGACATGCGCAAGCCTTTCACAGCCTTGCGACCGAGTGCAACGTCCCAGAAATCGTTCTGCTTCGATTTGGGGTCGAGAGGGTCGCTTGGCAGACCTATGTGCTTTGCTGTGTCGTAGCGGAAGCCGCGTGCTCCACAAGCGAGGAGGTCGTTCACGTAGGTCATGTAGTAGAATTGGAAATCGGGGTTTTCGGTGTTAACGTCGGGAAGTCCGCCCATCTGACCGGTTGTGCACTGGAAACGGTCGTTATAGTCCTTGATTTCGTTGAAACCATTTGCGTGATAGAGGTTTTCGTGACCACCGACGGCGGCATCGAGTGCATCGCTCACGCGAGTGTCGTCGATAGAGGTGTGGTTGGGTAGAACATCTACAATCACATCGACGCCATATTTGTGGGCCTCGTCACACATGGCCTTGAAATCATCACGAGTGCCCAGCTGGTAGTTTCCAATCTTCCAGTCGGTAGGCTGATAGTGGTAATACCAGCGTCCATGACCGTAGATTTGGTTGCCGCCGCCCTTGTCACCCTTGGTCTGAGTGACGCACTCCTGAGCAGGAGAAGTCTGGACGTAGCGATAGCCGGCATCGGCAATATCTTTCATGTTTTCCTTGATAGTGTTGAACGACCAGCACCATGCGTGAAGAATCACGTCGTCGCAGGTGGGAGCGGGAGCGGCTTTAGAAGACTTTGATGCCGCACCGGCAGAAAGACCCAAAGAGAGGGTAACTGCCGAAAGCAAAAGATGTTTCATCATAAGTTAATAACGTTTATATTAATAGTTTTAGAGAATAATTTATGCAAAAGTAGTGAAATGTGGCTGATTGCGCAAAGATTTCGACGAATTTATTCTTTGTCGCTGTGAGATTCACTCAGATTGTTGTCAAAAAAATGAAGAAGGTGTGCCATGAGAGCAGGCACACCTTCGGGATGGTTACAGTGTTGATTCTTTATTATTTATATATGGTGAAACGCTACGCACACATTGTGTCGCGTTTTACGCAGTGTTTTACCACGCAAACATTGGGTATTCAGCCATAATAGCGTTCACCTTCTCGCGAACCGACTTGATGACTGCATCGTTTTCTGGGTTGTGAAGCACGGTGTCGATCATCTCAACGATTTCGCCCATAAGCGGCTCCTTTGCACCACGGGTGGTGATTGCAGGAGTACCGAGGCGGATACCCGAGGTGAGGAACGGTGAGCGGCTGTCGAAAGGCACCATGTTCTTGTTGGCAGTGATGTCGGCATCAACGAGAGCCTTTTCGGCGAGCTTACCGGTCAGCTCGGGGAACTTGCTGCGCAGGTCGAGCAAGATGCAGTGGTTGTCGGTGCCACCAGATGCAATCTGGTAGCCCTTGTCGAGGAATGCCTGAGCCATAGCAGCGGCATTGGTCTTAACTTGCTGCTGATAGGTCTTGAACTCAGGCTGGAGAGCCTCACCGAATGCGACAGCCTTAGCTGCGATGACGTGCTCAAGCGGACCGCCCTGAACACCCGGGAACACGGCAGAGTCGAGAAGTGACGACATCTTGCGGATAACACCCTTAGGAGTAGTCTTGCCCCATGGATTGTCGAAATCCTTACCCATCATGATTACGCCACCGCGTGGACCACGGAGCGTCTTGTGAGTGGTGGAAGTTACGATATGTTCATATTTCACCGGGTTGTCGAGGAGACCGGCAGCAATAAGACCTGCAGGGTGAGCCATATCGAACATGAAGATTGCGCCGATTTCGTCGGCAATCTTGCGAATGCGAGCATAATCCCACTCGCGAGAATAGGCGCTTGCACCGCCGACGATGAGCTTCGGACGCTCACGACGTGCAACCTCCTCCATCATATCATAGTCGATGAGATTGGTATCGGGAGTTACGTTGTATTCTACCGGCTGGAACACGAGGCCGGAGAAATTCACAGGCGAACCGTGAGAAAGGTGACCTCCGTGAGAGAGGTTGAGACCCATAAACTTGTCGCCCGGCTTGAGCACAGCCATGAAAACAGCCATATTAGCTTGTGCTCCAGAGTGGGGCTGTACATTAGCCCACTCAGCGCCAAAAATCTGCTTGAGGCGCTCGATAGCGATGGTTTCTGCCTCGTCAACTACCTGACAGCCGCCATAGTAACGGTGACCGGGATAGCCCTCGGCATACTTGTTGGTAAGGCATGAGCCCATAGCGCGCATCACGTCGTCGCTCACAAAGTTTTCACTGGCAATCAACTCGATTCCCTTCTTCTGACGTTGATGCTCGCGCTCGATAATGTCGAAAATCAATTTGTCTTTTTCCATCGTTTAATATTATATGTTTTTATGATTAAATTATTTCTTTTTTACGCTCCAGCCAAAACGTCCGATAGCTTCGCCGAGCTTAAAATACTGACCGTGGCAATAAGCCATGAGGTGAGCAGCCTGCATATCGAAGGCTCCGGTTTCTGGGTTGATATAGCGGTCGTCGGCAATGACGTTGAGCACATCGGCGATAAACATATCGTGTGTGCCGAGCGGAACAATCTCCTTCACGCGGCATTCAATGCTTATAGGCGACTCATCGATGTAGGGTGCAGCAACCTTAATGCCCTTGACGGGAGTGATGTTCATTTCGGTGAACTTGTTGTAGTCGCGACCCGAACGGACACCGCACCAGTCGGTAGCGCGGGCAAGCTCCTCTGTAGTCAGGTTGAGGGTGAAAGCCATGTTGCGCTTAATGATACCGTAGCTGTGTCGCTCTGGGCGTATGGAGACGTAACACATGGCAGGGTCGGAGCAGATGGTGCCGACCCAGCTTGCGGTGAAGACGTTATATTCGTCGGGCGAAGCACCACAGCTCACCATGATGGCGGGGAGTGGATAGATCATAGTGCCCGGTTTCCAATTCTGTTTCATACGACGAGTAGATAATTTTGAACTACAGAGAATTAAATAATCTCAATTTCATCGTCCTTGAACGAACGTTCGCAGTAGTGGCATTTAAGCACCACATTTTCGCCACGCTCCATCACATGGAAGTGGGTATCGACAGGCTGATTGTTGGTAATGCACTTGGGATTGCCACATTTTACGATGCCAACGATGTCGTCGGGTAGGGTAACGGTGTGCTTATCCACTACTTCGTAACCGCGAATCACATTGATTTTGGCGTTAGGTGCAATAAGGGCAATGCGGTTGAGCGTCTTTTCGGGAAAGAACACGTCGGCAACCTTGATAATTCCTTTTTTGCCACATTTTTTGCTGTCGAGATTGAAGCCAATGGTCACACTACTCGTGAGATTCTTGATTCCGAGCAGATTCACCACCTTGAAAAGCGACTGAGTGGGAATATGGTCGATAACTGTTCCGTTTTCGAGGGCAGCAACTGCCAATTCCTCTTTCTTTATCTTAACCATAGTGTTAGAAATTTCTTTTAGAGATGAATAATTATCTGTTCACTTTAATTCCGAGCACCTTGCAGATGATGGCTTGGCGTGCGTAAAGCCCGTTTTGTGCCTGCTTAAAGTAGTAAGCCTTTGGGTTCTTATCGACATCGTAGGCAATTTCATTGACGCGAGGCAGCGGGTGAAGGATTCGCAGGTTGTCTTTGCTTCCGTCGAGCATGGAATTGTGCAGGGTGTAGAGATTCTTCACACGCTCATATTCCATGAGGTCGGTGAAACGCTCGCGCTGTACGCGGGTCATATAGAGAATGTCGGTTTCGTTGATAACCTCTTGTGAGAAGTCGGTGTATTCGTGATATTCAATACCGTGCTTGTCGCAGAAAATCTTGTATTCCACCGGCATGCGCAGCTCATCGCAGGCTACAAAATTAAAGCGAGGCTTGAAGTAGTACATTGCCATGAGAAGCGAGTGGACAGTGCGACCATAAGCATCTTCGCGATAAGAACTTCCTTGGTAGGAATTGCGCATTGTAATAGTGAGGTTGTCGAGGGTGCCTTGTGTTTTGTAAATAGAGTAGAGGTCGAGCATCGTCTGTGAGGGGTGCTGATTTGCCCCGTCGCCGGCGTTTACTATAGGCACAGGAGAGAACTCGCTGGCATATCGGGCTGCACCTTCGAGATAGTGACGCATAATGATAAGGTCGGCATAGTTGCTCACCATCATGATGGTGTCGTGAAGGGTTTCGCCCTTAGAAGAGCTTGAAGTGGCAGCATCGGAGAAACCGATAACACGACCGCCAAGGCGATTGATAGCAGTTTCAAAACTAAGGCGAGTGCGCGTGCTGGGCTCAAAGAAAAGAGTGGCGACTACTTTTCCGGCAAGTAAGTCTTGATTAGGGTTTTGCTCGAAGTGGCGGGCATCCTCAAGGAGCTCAAGGAGTTCCTCTTTGGAGTAGTCGTAAATCGAAACCAAGCTATTATTTTTCATAAAAATATTATGTTGAGAAAATTGGTTTTATGTCGTTTTCAACGATATGAGCAAGTCAGCGAGAATTACTTCCCTAACTTTGTGCAAAGTTACGCATTTTTCCACCATTGCGCAAGAAATAGGCGGAATAAAGAACATGAAAAAATTGATTGAACCCTATTGAGCCATCTAAACGAAAAAAGATATAAGTTATTATCACAACGCTAAAGGACAAACTGGATTATTCGTTTTTCAGTGAAAATAATGTGAAATTGAGAGGTGAGATAGAGGTGATTGGTGCAAATAATGGTGATTTGAGTGTTAAGGTAATAGAATTGCACGATTAATTTTTGATTGTGTGGCGGTTTTTGATTAACTTTGCAACTTGCAAACGCAAAAGAGCAGAAAATTAAAAAAAACATTTATATAAAATGGCACAACAAGAAGATACTTTCAAGAAAATCGTTTCACATGCCAAGGAATATGGTTTTGTGTTTCAATCGAGCGAGATTTACGACGGCTTGGCAGCCGTGTATGACTACGGACAGATGGGCGTAGAGATGAAGAACAATATCAAGCGCTATTGGTGGGAGGCTATGACGCTGCTTAACGACAATATCGTGGGTATTGACTCGGCTATCTTCATGCACCCGACAATCTGGAAGGCTTCAGGTCACGTTGATGCATTCAATGACCCATTGATTGACAACCGCGACTCAAAGAAGCGCTATCGCGCCGATGTGCTCATTGAGGACGAAATTGCAAAATTCGACGATAAGATTGAGAAAGAAGTGGCAAAGGCTGCCAAAAAATTCGGCGAGAGCTTTGATGCAGAGCTGTATCGCTCAACCAATCCTCGTGTGCTTGAGCACCAGAAGAAGCGCGATGAACTGCACGAGCGTTTTGCAAAGGCAATGAACGCAAATGACCTTGTGGAGCTGAAGCAGATTATCGTGGATTACGGTATCGTTTGTCCGATTTCGGGAACAAAGAACTGGACCGACGTGCGCCAATTCAACCTTATGTTCAAGACAGAGATGGGTAGTACAGCCGATGGTGCAATGACGGTGTATCTGCGTCCTGAGACTGCACAAGGAATCTTCGTGAACTACCTTAATGTGCAGAAGACAGGCCGTATGCGTATTCCATTTGGTATTGCCCAGATTGGTAAGGCATTCCGCAATGAGATTGTAGCTCGCCAGTTCATCTTCCGTATGCGTGAGTTTGAGCAGATGGAGATGCAATTCTTTGTTCGCCCAGGTGAAGAGCTGAAGTGGTTCCAGCAGTGGAAAGAGACCCGCCTGAAGTGGCACAAGGCGCTCGGTATGGGCGACCATAAATATCGCTACCACGACCACGAGAAGCTTGCTCACTATGCCAACGCAGCAACCGACATTGAGTTTGAAATGCCGTTTGGCTTCAAGGAGGTGGAGGGTATCCACTCACGCACTAACTTCGACTTGAGCCAGCACGAAAAATTCTCGGGCAAGAAGATACAGTATTTCGACCCTGAACTGAACCAGTCATATACTCCGTATGTAATTGAGACATCTATTGGTGTCGATCGCATGTTCCTCTCGGTGCTCTGCTCAAGCTATGAGGAGCAGAAGCTTGAGAACGGCGAGAGCCGCGTGGTGCTCCACTTGCCCAAGCAGCTTGCCCCGGTGAAGTGTGCCGTGCTTCCGCTTGTGAAGAAAGACGGACTTCCCGACAAGGCACGCGAGATTATGAATATGCTCAAGTTTGACTACGCTTGCCAATACGACGAGAAGGACTCAATCGGAAAGCGCTATCGTCGCCAAGATGCAATCGGAACTCCCTTCTGTATCACCGTTGACCACCAGACGCTCGAAGATAATACAGTCACAATCCGTCATCGTGACTCAATGGAGCAGGAGCGTGTGGCAATCAGCGAGCTTGCCGGCATCATCGACAATGAGGTCAGCCTCAATAAGCTGCTCAAGTCGCTGGCTTGATTAGGTAAGAGGCAAGAGGTAAGAGGTGATTCTTCTTCTGCTTCTTTGCTGAAAACCTCAGTATGTGAAAATTGACAATAAGTTAACTCATAATTTAAATAAATGAAGAGATTACCAATTCTGCTTGTGGCGATAGTAGCGATGACTGTGTGTCTGTCGTGCAACGATGAGGATACTAACTATTGGACTGCTTATAAGGACTGGCGCGAAAGCAACTTGCAGTATATAGCCGACAAAGAGGCTGAGACTGATGCGTCGGGCAAGGCTGTATATACAAAGGTGGTGCCAACATCGTGGAATAGCCAGGGCTTCATACTCATTCGCTATTACAACGACACTATGCTCACTAAAGACAATCTGAAGCCACTATTGACTTCGACTGTTGATGTGAAATATCGCGGACACGACATAAATGATGTGGCTTTTGATTCATCATTCTTGAGAACGAGTCCTGCCGACAGCATTTATCGCACGAAACCTACCAATGTGGTCGAAGGTTGGACAATCGCTTTGATGAATATGCACATAGGTGACAGCTGTGAGGTGATAATCCCTTATCAGCAGGGCTATGGCTCAACAGGTAGCCAGTCGATTGCACCTTATTCAACGTTGATATTCGACATGAAGCTTGTGGCAATCCCGGGTTATGAGGTGAAGCCTTAGTTGCTGCAAATTGTCATAAAGAAAATCCAGAGCGCATCGGGGTTCACCCCGGTGCGCTCTTTTTTGTAAAAAAAAAGACCGAAAGATAGTAAATGCGAGGGATTATGCTTAAATTTGCACATAAGGATAAGAAATGGAGAAACAACGGAATTATGAAGAAATATGCAATAATAGTGGCAGGAGGGTCGGGCACACGATTTGGTTCTGCTATGCCCAAGCAATTTTTGCCTCTTGCCGGTGTGCCTGTGTTGATGCACACTGTGCGTAAATTTGCCTATGTCGGAGCCAAAGTGATACTTGTGTTACCGGCAGCGCAGCGAGAGCTGTGGGGGGAATTGTGCGAGAAATATCACTTTGAGGTGAAATGCACAGTGGTGTGCGGTGGTAGTAGCCGATTTGAGTCGGTGAAAAACGGCTTGGCTGCTGTTGAGGCCTCGGCGTCAACAGGCGATAATCCTTGTGAAGCTGAAAAGTGTATAGTTGCAGTGCACGATGGAGTGCGACCCCTGGTGTCGGTCAAGGTGATAGAAAAAGCCTACGATGAAGCAGCTATTTATGGAAGTGCAGTGCCTGTGGTGCCGGTTACTGATTCCATTAGGCACGTTGAGCCTGATGGCAGTTCGCGTGCGATGCGACGTGATGAGCTTGTAGCTGTGCAGACCCCCCAGACGTTCACGCTCGAGATACTTCATGGTGCTTATAATGTGGAATTGTCGCCGCTATTCACCGATGACGCGTCGGTGGTGGAGGCTGCCGGGCACAGTATTCACCTGATTGAAGGAAATCACGACAACATGAAGATTACACATCGCGGCGACATTGCTATCGCCGAGAATATTCTGAAAAATGCAACGACTTGCTAAGACCGACATAAAATTCCTGCACGGAGTAGGACCGAAGCGTGCCGAGATGCTTGCTAAGCAACTCGACATACACTCTTACTACGACTTGCTGTATTATTTTCCCTATCGCTATGTGGACAAGAGCAAAATCCACCGCATACGCGACATAGAGGGAGATATGCCCTATATTCAGCTGAAAGGACGGTTCCTTACGTTCACAGTGAATGGGGAGGGAGTCCGCAAAAGGCTGAATGCCCTTTTTTCAGACGGGACAGGCACTATAGAGGTGGTGTGGTTTAACCGTGTGAAACAGATACAGGAAAGCTACAACACAGGCGTGGATTATGTGATCTTTGGGAAACCTACAGAGTTTAACCGCCACTTTAGTATATCGCACCCCGAGGTTGAGCAATATCGCGCTGATGCACCAATGCAAGGCTTTAAGGGAATATACACAATTCCTGAGGCATTGCGCAACCGTAGCTTCACATCGCGCAATCTTCAACAGATGGTGACTACGCTTATTGCAGGACTAGGTCGCATTGAGGAAACACTTCCCGACCATATTATCGACCGCTTGAAGCTGATGCCCATAAGGGAGGCGCTTATCAACATACATTTACCCGAATCAGTGGAGAAGCTACAAAAGGCGCAGTTCAGGCTGAAGTTTGAAGAGCTGTTCTATCTGCAGCTGAATATACTGAAGTTTGCCCGCAACCGCAGTATGAGCCTTGCCGGGTTCAGATTTACGCGGGTGGGGGAGTGCTTCAATCGCTTCTATAACGAAGTACTTCCATTTCCCTTGACGGGGGCACAGAAGCGCGTTATCAAAGAAATCAGGGCTGATATGGGAAGCGGAAGGCAGATGAACCGCTTGCTGCAAGGCGATGTGGGTAGTGGAAAGACGCTTGTGGCGCTTATGACTATGCTTCTTGCGGTGGATAATGGCTATCAGGCGTGCATGATGGCTCCAACTGAGATTCTTGCCGGACAGCACTACTCTACTATAAGCGGAATGGCGCAGAAGATAGGCGTGAGAGTGGAACTGCTTACCGGCTCAACGAAGAAGAAAGAACGCGACGAGATACATGAAGGGCTGATGAACGGCGATGTTAAGATTCTGATTGGTACGCATGCACTTATCGAGGATACCGTGAATTTCAAGAACCTTGGAATGGCGGTAATCGACGAGCAGCACCGCTTCGGTGTGGCACAGCGTGCCAAGATGTGGAAAAAGAATGTCACACCGCCACATGTGCTCGTGATGACGGCAACACCCATACCGCGCACGCTTGCAATGACGGTGTATGGCGACCTTGATGTGTCGGTTATCGATGAACTTCCACCGGGCAGAAAGCCAATTCAGACAGTATTACGCTATGACAACCACCGTATTTCGGTATATCGCTTTATTGGCGAGCAACTGAAGCTCGGCAGGCAGGTGTATGTGGTGTATCCCTTGATTCAGGAGAGTGAAAAGCTCGATTTGCGTAATCTTGAAGAAGGCTATGAGATTATCAGGGAGGTATTCCCACAATACAGGGTGTGCATGGTACATGGCAAGATGAAACCCGATGAGAAAGACTATCAGATGAAGATATTTGCCGAGAACAAGGCGCAAATTATGGTGGCAACCACGGTGATTGAGGTGGGCGTGAACGTGCCCAATGCATCGGTGATGCTGATAGAGAATGCCGAGCGATTCGGGCTGTCGCAGCTACACCAGCTTCGCGGTAGAGTGGGACGAGGTGCCGATCAGGCATTCTGCATTTTGATGTCGAACTATAAGATTTCGCGTGATACAAGGCACCGCCTCGAAGTGATGACGCAGACTACCGACGGATTTGTTGTGGCAGAAGAGGACTTGAAGCTACGTGGACCAGGTGATATGGAAGGGACTCAGCAGAGTGGAATTGCCTTCGACCTGCGCATTGCCAATGTGACTAAAGATGTGGAGGTGATGCAGCAGGCACGCGAAATAGCCGGACACATACTCGATGCCGACCCACAGCTGACGCAGCTGCCAAACCAGATGCTGTTGCGGCAACTGCAATTCTTGTATCGCAGGCAAATCAATTGGAGTCTTATTAGTTGATGCTTAGTAAGCATAGAATTGTTAATGAGACTGAAAATTAACAGTGGAATTGTGAAAACGGATTCCGCCAAAAGACTGCCTGATAAAAATATGTTGTAAAACATATTTTCGTATAACATTGTGACTTACAATAAGATAAGAGTGGAAAAATTAGGTGGGGTGATTCTCGCGAATAAAAAATTTGCATAAATATTTCTTTTTGCAAGAAATTTGTAGTAACTTTGAAAGCAGAAGTGTAACCGTAAAATACTATTTAACAGTGGAAGAAACATTAGTCATATTGAAACCATCGGCTATTGGTCGTGGAATCGCTGGAGAGATTATAACCAGATTTGAGCGTAAAGGCTTGATAATAGCTGGAATGAAGATGATTCAGCTGAATGATGCTTTGCTCGATGAGCATTATGCACACCTTGTTGATCGTCCATTCTTCCCACGAATCAAGGCATCGATGATGTCCACACCTGTTGTTGTCATGTGTGTGAAGGGCAAAGATGCAGTGCAAGTGGTGCGCAATATGACAGGAGTTACCAACGGACGCAATGCAAATCCCGGTACAATCCGCGGTGATTACAGTATGAGCGGACAGGAAAACATCGTACATGCTTCTGACTCTGTGGAGAACGGCAAGATAGAGCTTGCTCGCTTCTTCAAGCCTGAGGAGATTTTCGATTACACTCCTACAGGATTTAACTACCTTTATGCTTCGGACGAGGTATAACGGCTTGCATCACTATCAGGAGTGAGTGTGGGTTGCGCCCTTAGTTGATAATCGCGCATTATGGCACTCAACCGCATAACTGCAAGAAAACTTGATTGAAGCATAAAACAACAGAAAACAGGAGAAAGAGACAATGAATTTTGGAAGAAAAATCGGAATGATAATGTCACTTGCTGCAATGCTGGCGAGCACTGATGCTTTTGCCCAGAATCTGCAGTCGGTGAGCAACTATACAAGCCGTCACGATGAGTTACTTGCTCGACAGACCAACATAGGTGAGCAAATAAGAATCGAAGAGACCGAGCAATATGCCAATCAGCTCTATGAGGAGTGTGAGCCTGAGCCTGATATCTATACAGAAGGCTGGGAGAGCGGATTGGTGAACTCATATAAAAACGCGGTAGTGCCCGATGAGGCAACTATTGATGTTAGCGACTTCCATATGCCGTGTCCCGGAATTGTGACATCGCCCTATGGCTATCGTCCACGTTTCCGTCGAATGCACAAAGGTGTGGATTTGCGCTCTGCAATAGGCGATACCATCTATGCTGCTTTTGATGGAAAGGTGCGTCTCACTAAGTATGAGCGAGGCGGCTATGGCTACTATGTGATTCTCCGACACACTAACGGTCTTGAAACCGTGTACGGACACTTGTCGAAATTCCTTGTTCACCCCGATGAGGTGGTTAAGGCAGGCGACCCGATTGCTCTCAGTGGAAACACCGGTCGCAGCTTCGGACCGCATCTGCATTTCGAGACTCGATTCATGGGATATGCAATCAATCCAAGTGCAATCTTTGACTTCGAGAATCAGACTGTACGTGGTGATGAATATGCTTTCAGCAAGAAGACCTACGAGAATGCTCCCGGCTATAACTCGAAGCGCAGCTATGCACGTCGTTCAAGCGCATCGCGTAGCAACAACTATAAGCAGGGTGGTTCGAAAGCAACCTACAAAATACGAAAAGGCGACAACCTTGGTAAAATTGCCGCGCGACATGGCACAACCGTTGCAGCACTCTGTAAGCTGAATGGAATCTCTAAAAATTCCAAGATTCAAGCAGGAAAAGTGCTAAGAGTGAGATAGTCGATTTTATTTTATAAATTATGAGCATCACTATTGTGCAGACAGGTTCTGCAAGTAGTGATGCTTTTTTATATTCCAAAAATCGGTTACATGCTTCGCTATCTGGATTCAATAAATATTTCTTGATTTCTCAATGTGATTTAATTAGCGGATATGTACTATTGCGTCCTAGCTGGTGAGGGTTAATACTGCCTTAATTGTTGCCATGGGAATAATCTTTTGACAACTATTTGACAACATTTACACGAAATATAGCCAAAATATGCGGAATTAAGCAAGAAAAACGCCCCAAAAATTTGAGGCGTTAATCGGGTAGGTGATTTAAATGCGCTGTTAATCATCTGAATATTAGCACGTTGTGCATGATGATTAATTTGAGCGGTAGACGGGACTCGAACCCGCGACCCTCGGCTTGGGAAGCCAATGCTCTACCAACTGAGCCACTACCGCGATTTAGCATTGCAAATTTAGTGCTATTTTTGGCAATATCAAAGGAGAATCGCAAAAAAAAATGTCGCTTTATGCCACATAGCAGTTCTCTCACCGGCTATGGGCGGCGACCACGGTAGATAGCTGTAACGCTGTCGCGGCCGTCGGTGAGTGTGACGTGCTTCACGGTGACTGTGTCGCCTATGTTGCTGCCGAAAATCTTGGAACGATTTTCCACTTCGGCATAATCAAATTCTGCAGAATCACCATTCTCGTCGATGATTACAATTGAATTCATTGCACGGTCGAGGGTTACGCCGATTGTGGTAATTTCTTTGCCCACTTGATTGGGGTTAAATACGTCGTGTGGAGTTACAACCTCAGAGCAAGAATCGCCTTCTTCGATCTCATTGCTTGGATTACTGTTGCGGTTGTTGCAAGCTATCAGTGTGAGGCATGCAAGTGCTGCATAAAGTGATTTCATATGAATATGCGTTTTTAAATTTAGGCGCAAAGTTACTATAAAAATATGGAATTATTGGTTGAAAGATGCAAGATTCTATTTTTTTGATGAATATCATGTGTGAAATACTAACTTAGTGATGAATTTGATGAAAATATGTGAAATAGTTTGTCTCTATGATGTATAAATTGATGGAAAATTCTAAATTTGCAAATGAATATAAATATCGTGTAATATGATGAAGAAGAAAATCTTGATTCCGATAGCAGTGATTGTACTTGTGGTACTAGCTGCAGTGGTGGGAGGCAGTTTCTATATGCTTGATTATTCTCTAGGTTATGAGCATAAGCCTGGAGACATGAGAGGTGACACAGAGAGTGCATATGCTGAACTATATCGTCGTGTCCCCGATATGAAGCCCTGGTGCGACAGTCTGCTTCACCGAGGACTTATCCGTGATACTTTTGTGGTGATGGCTAACGGAGAGCGTCACCATGCTATATATCTGCGGAATGACTCTGCAAAGGGACGCACTGCAGTGGTGGTGCATGGTTACACCGATAATTGTGTGAAATTCATGTATCTCGGACGAATGTATCACCGTGATTTGGGATATAATATTCTTATGCCTGACCTACATGCCCACGGAAAGAGCGAAGGCGAGGAAATCCAGATGGGTTGGAAAGATCGCTTTGATGTGATTCGGTGGACTGAAGTAGCTGAAGAGCTTTTCAGAGATTCGCTGGCAGAGTCGCGAGTGGTAGTACATGGAGTGTCGATGGGGGCAGCAACAACGATGTGTGTTTCGGGGGAGGAGCTACCTGAATATGTTACAGCTTTCGTTGAAGATTGCGGATATACGAGTGTGTGGGACGAGTTTCGCGGTGAATTGAGAGCTCAGTTTTCGTTGCCACCATTTCCGCTACTCTATACTGCCAGTGCACTATGCAAACTGAAGTATGGCTGGTCGTTTGGAGAAGCCGCTCCTATAAAGCAAGTGGCAAAATGCCATCGACCGATGCTGTTTATCCATGGCGATGCCGATACCTATGTGCCGTTTGCGATGTTACAGCCACTATATGATGCAAAACCTGAGCCGAAAGCAATGTGGATTGCTCCCGGCTCGAAACATGCCGATGCCTACCTTGACCATCGTGAGGAATATACTGCACAAGTGCGAAAATTTCTTGAGTAATGTCGATAACGAAGGCTACTTACCAGTTTTGCCGAGCAGGAGGAGGGAGAGTAGGGGACTGTGACTAATGATTGATGACACAAACAGGGTTATGGCTATTACTATGAACGCGACTACGGTAGCTATGGTTGCGAGAGGTACAAATTGCAACCCTATTGCCTTTAGTGGTTCCTGAAGTGGAGTGAGTGGAAACAGGAAGAAGTAATGCAGCAGATAGATTGATAGCGACTCGGTGCCGAGATACTTGAAGTAGCGAGCGACGGCTGAGGGCTTTGAAGCGTTGTCTTGTGTCACAATCGAAGCAGTGTCGGCAGTAGCTATGCAAAATTCGCGCTTGCTCCATGGTTTAACGACATTTACGGCAATAATCACAGTGGAAATGTGCATAAGCGGACGTGCTACGGCCTTGTACCACCCGGGCAGGAATGGGAGATCCCATGGATAGACAATTGAATAGAATGTGAAGGCAAAGACGATAGCCGCGATGGTGAACCATGTGCCGCTTGACGTGACGGTGCAGTAAACATATGAATATTTCCTTGCAAACACGCCAACCATGAATATCGGAAAGAAATATGACATAAGACCTATGCCCACAATATCGTGATTTGCCTGTTCTGACGACAAGAATGAGGCGGCAATGAGCAAGACAGCGTAAGTGATTAGCACTACTGCTATCTTCTGCCAGAATCTTCTGCAGTGCCTTAAGATTGCACTCAATGGCAAGTATAGCAGAAATAGCTCAAAGAGGCATAGTGTAAACCAATATCCGTCTTTCCAGTAGCTGCAATACATTCCCGTGAGGCTCGACGACATAGGCGAGCCGAGTGAACTGTGGGGGAAATACCATATCCACAGTGCACTGACTACGAAGAAAGGAATGATGAGTTGCAGGAAACGTTTCTTCAGTGCAGGAGGTGCAAAAGTATCCTTGTAGGTTAAGAAACCGCTAATAAAGAAGAAAATGGGCATGTGTACTTGTCCGATGAGCTTGAACAGAAAAGCTGCATCGATTCCGCGAATACACATAGTGAGTGCATGCCCCATAACTACAAGGAAAATTGCAATTCCCTTGAGAAGATCGAAGTATTCAATGCGTTGTTTCATCTGAATATTTGTATATAAATTTTCTTCAGTCCACGAGGGAAGAATTCTTTTCATCGATAGTGATGGTGCTTCCCGCAGAGTGGGCTGCAATTTGGGGCGCATATTGGCTCTGAATCGACGCTACACCCACATTGTAAGTGCCGGGGGCAGTAATGTGGAGGTCGTAGGTGACGATGTGAGTGCCCTTGGGCAGATAATTGAAGAAAAGGCGAGTGGCATCATTCTTCACCTCTTGATAGAAGCCTGTTCCGTCGAGCCAGCGGTAATCTGATAGCTTGTCGATAGGCTCACAGCATGCAGCACGCTCATCGTGGAGGGTGACATATTGCAAATCGCGGATATTCTTAATCACAAAACGCACCTGCAGGCGGTCGCCGACCTTGGCATTATCAGCCTTAATGAGTCGGTCGCCATCGACAACAAATAGCTCTTTCTCGATTGACAGTTCGTTGACCTTAGCAGCCTTAACCTCAGTCATCGGTGCAGAATATTGGCAATAGAGAGCACCCCAAGCCGGACTCTGTCCGTTTCGAGAAATGTTCATCACGGCTTCAGTTGCCGATTCCACGTTGATAGTGCGCTTGAAGTATCCTATGAAACGGTCGGCATCGCCTGTCGTAACCTCATTGCCGGCAATGGAGATGTGGGCGGGTTGCTGCTTGCCAAGCCAGTTGCTGCCACTCGAAAGAATGGCATTGATAGCGGCACTTGCCATGCTTGAGCTGCCCCAGTCGTTAGCTTGCTTGTCGAGAAGAATCCATTTGCGGATTAGGTCGATGTCGGCCGATTGAGGATCAATCTCAGAGAAAGCCAGTAGCATCGTAGTAGTGAGAGCAGTCTTGCTGTAGAAGCAATCCCAACCAATCTGAAGGTTGTCCCAGTACATGCCCGTTTCTGGCTTGGTGATGGAAAACTCAAGAATAGAGCGGAGAATCTTTGCCGGAGTCACGTTATCGCCATTGCGGTGTAGAGCCATAGCGAAATAAGCCTTATCCGGGAGCGACAGCCCTTTCCATCCGGTTCGCATAGCAGCGAGAGCCTTGCTGTGTATAGGCTTCATATTGGCAAGCATCTGCACATCGGGATATAGTGAACGAGTGTAAACATAATCGCTCAGAGTGCTGTAATCTATCTTTCCGATTCGCCCATTGACGATTCGGAGCTGCTCGGCGTCATAGAAGGCAACGGCACGACGAAGCATTGCATCGAGGCGGCTGTCGGCTGCAAGATAGCCAAGGCGACGCACCTCACCAAGCAGTTGCAGAATGGTGTGGGTGGCATAGAATGACGAAGTGCAGTTGCGGTAGGAAATCCAAGTGAAGCCTCCATCACTCATTTGCATTGCTGCAAGCTTCTCGATGAGCTTGTCGGTAGTAGCCGTACTCTTGGTATCATCGAATAGCTCGCCAATAGCGTGCATGCGGAGCGTCTGGCGGTCGGCTTCGCGCAGCCAGGGAGAAGCGAGAAGAGTGCTTATTTTCAGCTCGCCATTCTTTGCAAGATTAGAGACAAGAGTGGAGTCGGCCTCGTGTGAGTTCCAATAGTCCACAGCCTCGCGTATATCTGAAGACGAGGTGGCAATGCCACGTGCAACGAGGTGAGCATAAAGCGAGTGGGCGATAGAAGTGGAGGCGATGTCGTTGTCGCTAATGATTGACGGGAGAGCTGTCACGCAATACCATACCGGATTATCGCTATATTCCAGAGTTACACGGCTACCCTTTGAGAATTTAGGCAACTGTAGGTCGAAATGCTTCGCACCGGCATCAATGAAGAATGGCAGAGTCTCCACCACAGGTGAAATTGACGGAAGGATTACTAATGCATGCTGCTCACCATCGCCAAACTGCGAAGTCGCTGCTTTCACACGGTATCCTACACAAGCAAGCGTATCGGGTACGGTCCAGTCGATAGTAACAGGCTTGGTTTCGCGAGCGGCAAGCGCGAGATTGATTTGGCGAGATGCAAGCACGGTATTGTCGGCAATGTTGAATAACTCCACGCGAGCAGTGCATTGCTGAGCAGAGTCGGACGCATTAATCACCGACGATGCAATCTGTACCTTGTCGCCCTGACGCACGAAGCGAGGCATATTGGCGCGGACCATCAGCGGTTTTGTGGTCATTACCTCTCTAACAATGCGTGCAGTGTGGAGATTGGCAGTGTAGGCAACAGCCTGCAACAGCCATGTGGTGCAGAAATCGGGAGCGGTGAAGTCGATGAAGATATTTCCATCGGCATCGGTGCGAAGAGCCGGACGCCAGAGGGCGGTGTGAATATCGGCTGTACGAATCTGCACTTTGTCAAGGTTTTCTGAAGTACCGCCATCGGCAGCTTCGGGAGCAGCAGCCACGGCTTCTTCCATCACCACACCCGGAGCAGCTGCCCTTGTTTCATATAATATCAAGCCATCATCCGACTCTTCTTCTACTGCATTTGCCGACTTCGACATGAGTCGTAGATGCCTGCCGCCGTAGCGGTTGTAGGTAGGATAGAATATGTTCACTCCATAGGTTTGCAGTTCCGGCAATGTGATTGACACTTGCTTTAGATTGCCTAAAGCAACACTCTTGGAGAAATAAGCTGAATTAGACCCACTGTTGATAATGCGGCTCCATGCCACATCGGCATAACGAGGCGAAAGAGTCATATCCCACTTGTTATCCTTGATTTGGTTAATTGCGTTATCCATCATTTCACAAATCATGGCACCTTTTACGATATTACCGCGTGCATCAACAAGTTGCAGCGACCAACGCTCCTGTGCTCCCGGAATAAGATTGTCGCGGAATGAGATAGGCTTGATGGCTAGGTCGTGCGGGCGATACTTCGACTTGTAGTTGAAATGCCGGCGATAGGCTTTGCCATTGTGAACGGTGATAAAAGTGATGTCGATAAAGTCATTCTCATCTTTAGGAATGTCGTAATCCAAGCGGTGTAAGCCCGGTTTCATCTTGAGCCACCCATCATGGAGCACTTTCTTATCCGTGGCAGCGATACAATATATGTGGCTATTGCTGTTGCTGTTGCCGAGGAGCAGAGAAACGTGGTTGTTGTCATCGGCTGTATTCTCGCATGCCGGAATCCATAGAGGAGACTCTACGGGGGGCAAAGCGTCGCTGCTACGGAAAATGGTGATATCGGTATCCAAGCGAGCATCGTGCGGACCGGTTATGGTGAGAGAATAGATGCCCGAAGCTACACTTTCGATTCCCGATACAGACGGTTCTGAAGAATCAAAAGAGCCGCTTGCCACGACCTTCCCGGCAGCATCGGTGATTGAATATTGGCATGAAATGCTTGCCGAATTATCGGTACACTTCACTTCGATAGGCAAGGTTATTGGTCTATCGGCATTGAAGCACATATCAGGCGAACCCTTCAGTGAAATAGAGCAGAACTGAGCTGTGCGGAAAGTGGCAGAAGTTGACTGTGTTTCACCCGCCGATGAAGTGATATCAATATCAACCACAAACTGAGTGAAGCAATAGTCATCATCGGTAGTATTAAGTTTATCAGCCGGAATGGTGATTGAAAAAGCACCATTGGCATCGGTCTCAGCCTTGAATGACTGGCGGAAATCCTTATCGGCATCAAAACGCCACCACGACCATTCCTGTAGCGATAGTTTTGCCTCAATACGCGCATTGGCAACCGGAATGCCGGTGTGGGTCATAGCCTTTCCCGATATAACAGCATCTTCACCTTTCGCGAAGAAATCGGGAGCCGATGTCTCAACATAGAAAGTCGGGACTTTGTAGTCGCTCACTTCCACGTCTTTAGAGCTGATGTCGTCATCATCGGAGGCATCAATATCTATGTGGAAAGTGCCGTTCATTCGATCGCGAGGAATGGTGAAACAGCCTTCGATTCTACCAAATTCGTCGGTTACTAACTCGATTGAGTCAATCGGCTCGTAATTGCTGTCGAAGAAATTAACCCTTAGCTTTTCACCTGCAAGAATGTTGCGGACATTATCCTTAGAATTAGCGTGATAAACGGCAGCAAACTGAAGCTTGTCGCCCGGGTGATATACAGCTAAGTCGGTGAATATGTGAATCGTCTTGCTATCACTGAGATAGTTGGAGTCGAAGTAAACGCTCATCTTTGTGAGATGGTCGAGTCCACGTGATGCAATCACATCGCATGAACGATATTTAAAATCTTTTAAGTTGCTCTTAACGAGGAGTACAGAACCATCGGCATCGGTGGTGAATGACTGCTTGGTGTCGCTTACGGTGATTGTTGCGCCCTTTATCGGGGCACCGCTAAGAGCATCTACAGCAAACACACAAGTTTCATTCTCTCGGGTTGAGGCAGAGAAAAGCATGATATCGCTCACGAATAACGTGCCAAGATTATGGCGAGGGACATTTTTTAGCTTGTCATAGACGGTGGGACCCGATTTGCTGTCGGGGTCGCAATAAATCATGTAACGACCGTAAGGAAGTGACGGTAGTTCCACTTTTACACTGTCGGTGAAAGGCACTTTGCCATTGCAGTGCACCGTCTTATAGCGGCGAATGGGGAGTTCCGACCACTTGCCACGGAAGGAATAAAGGTTGTCAATATTGTCGGGAATCTGCATCACATAGACTGTGAAATCGCTTGAATTGCTCACTTCGCAGTCGATAACGATAGGAGATGACGATGAAAATCTTTCATCAAATTTCACCCGCACTTCGCGGGTTTCGATGCCAACCTTCAATTGCTTGACGTTGTCGGCAAAGATTGAAGTGGGGTAGCGCTGAATGAAATCGGTGTAGAACTCATATTGTTCCTTGGTGCTAAGCGACTTGACTCCATCGATTGCAAGAAATGCCATGTCGGTCAGGTCGATGTATTTGCGATATACGGCAAGAGATTCATCGAGTGATTTGTGATATGTTTTTACATTGATAAGTGGTGCATAGTCCTTGTGATGGGCCGATGCAAGGTCGGCAAGCAGCTTGGAGTGCAGCCCTTGGGCCTGTGCGCTATCGTCGGTAAATTCCTCAATTATCTCAATGCAATTCCATGCAAGCACATCGAGCAAAGTTGGATACACAATGTGAGAGTAGGAGTCCTTGACAATGAGGTCGCCCAGGGCGTCGATGTTCATTCCGGCAAGGGCTTTAGTGGGGGCAGTAGCCTTTTCGGCGAGAGTAGTGATGCGGTCGATGAATTGCGATTCGCTCCATTCATCAATGTTATTTGCGTCGTTCGTGGAAAGGCGCTGACCAATCTTGAATCTATTGCGAGAATAAAGATTATGAAGCATTTTAGCCTCAAAGTAGTAGAGAATAGCTTGATATTGAGGGGATTTTTCACAAGCAGCAACACTATCGACGCGCTCGATGATTTCTTGTGCATTGTCGATAGAAATCATGCTTTTTGCAAGCGATGACTGAACCAGATAGCGTACCACATCGGCTCCGTTTCCATCGTTGAGTGCGATTGTGAGTTTCTGGTCGGCATTTTTAGCAACGGTTTCGGGATAGTCGAAATCGGGGATATCAGTAAGCTTTGTGTTCTGTGCCATAGCGTGGCATGGGCAATCTCTTCTTCCGATGGCGTAAATACCTTATTACACCAAGGAAGCTGTACCGGATTTACAATAAGACATCCTGCAAATCCCATGGCAACAGAAGCATATTCTTCTTCTAAGAATCCTTCCTCATTTTTCAAATCCAAATAAGGCGTATCGATTGGTAAGAGTCCATGGGTTCTTGCTGCCATAACAATCATGGTACGAGGCATCTCAAAGGCTCTTCTCGGACAATCGTTAATTCCGGATACACTATCCAGATAATCTTCTCCACCAAATAAAA
>ERZ1032130.106-NODE-106-length-26009-cov-5.831702_pt1 | contig 26009 bp, 25 predicted proteins | sample MGYA00517879_ERZ1032130 | MGnify/ENA primary metagenome ERZ1032130 (study PRJEB33719, sample SAMN04262597) | wastewater metagenome | biome: rural village; feature: animal feces; material: feces | host: Bos taurus | place: El Salvador | collected 2012-01-31 ...
CAACATTCAATGTCTGACCGTATAAAACAGAAAAAAGTCGAGTAGCATTGATACCGACAATCCAATCGGCTCGCTCTCGACTTAATGCAGCTTCATATAAAGCATCGTATTCTGTTGATGGTTTCAGATTGGCAAATCCCTCTCTGATAGCGAAATCTTCCATAGAAGAAATCCAAAGCCTTTCAAATGGCTTTTTGCAACGGCACTGATGATATACCAGACGAAAAATCAGTTCTCCCTCTCGCCCTGCGTCTGTTGCACACACAAGACTTTCTACATCATCACGTTTCATAAGCTGTCGGAGTATTCCAAACTGCTTTCTGGTTCCTGCGGATACCTGATACTTCCACTCATCCGGCACAATAGGCAAATCATCATAACTCCATTTGGAATACCTCTCATCGTAACCCTCTGGCTCGAAGAGTTCCACCAAGTGACCCACACACCAACTGACAACATATCCGTTACCCTCTAAGTACCCATCGAAGCGTTCATTCACTCCTAATACTTTGGCGATACTCTGAGCAACAGACGGTTTCTCTGCTAAAACTAATTTCATGCTCTTGTCTCCTTTCTTTTTGGGCATAAAAAAACAGCCTTATACCGAAATATAAGACTGTTATGTAATAATCTGTTTAATTCAAATGAAAAATAAATAACGTTTTGATTACATGTCTTCAAATACATAGCTGAAATCATGTTGTAAATCAAGTCGCTTCTGTAATTCTATAATGACCTCATCCAACTTATCCACAATTCTTTCATAATAATAATCTATCTCGTCAGATAATCCATCTGTTACACCACCGTCATCATTATAATTCATATATCCCACGGTCAATTTAACATACCCTTTGTACGCTTCGGTCCAAGAAGCACACGATAACGAAATATCAATATACTCCTCTACTCCTTCCGATGGATGTATATTTATCGCATCAATAGAAAACATAATTTTTTCATCTTCAGCTCCTAAAAACGAAACATCTTCACCGTAATTTATTGTATCCGGTAAATTATTAGCATCAACAAATATACCTAATTCGTCACAACGCTTTTCTAACCATAATACAATTTGTTCTATGACTTCTTCTGTTATATCATCACCTTTTTCCACTGGAAAGTCTTTAAGCTCTGTTTCCGAACTTACTATTTTAGCTACTATCTCTTTTGCCTTGTCTGATTTTTTTAATATGTCAATCAGTTCGTCATAATTCGCTACTAATTCTTCAAAACATTGATATATTTCATTGATTCGTTCAAATCGAGAAATTATATCTTGTTGCATATCACAATCAACCAAGTTTTCTTCCAAAAAGCTCTCGTAACCACTAAATGGAATCAATCCAACACTTTCCCTATCCATATCTTCTATTTCACGTTCATAATCATTTTCTTCTTCGTCCGTTATTTCAAATCTATCTGTCCTTGTATCTCCGCCTAAAAATACTTTGAACTTCGATAAACTATATTCTCTTGTTTCAAGATTATATTCAATTCTTATCGCAAATTTGGCATTATGATTTTCAATCATCTTTCGAGTTTCTACAAAAATATATGAATCTGTGTCAGAATCCCATGCTGCGTTATCATAGTCTTCAAAGAAACAACTCATTTGAATTTTCGCAGTACACAGAAGAGTGGCAAAAACTTGATTATCCTGAATCTCATCAATAGTATGGATTCTTACCCTCATGTTAGAAATATGCTCTACATAAGTTTCATCATAATCATATCCTTCTGCAATCCCGTCTTTATCATAGGACATTCCAGCAACAGCAATACTGTCATTGTCTAAAATGATACTTTCAATTTCCCGACCTATTGGTTCCGCAATATCATTGATGGAAGATACTGCTTCTGAATATGTCTTCTCTTCTTTACTAAGCAAATTATATAATTGTCCCAATGAATCCAAAAACAACATTTTCCCATTTTTGCCACATGCCTTCTTAAATCCATTGTCATTACTTATAATTGCAACTAAATCATTATTTGAAAATCGTTTTCTAATCTGTGCTGCAATAAATGCATCTGGAAATTCTTTTCGTTTCTTTTCATTATTTTCAAAAGGTGCAGCATAAGAAAAATAATCATCAAATATTTGCTCAACATCCACCTGAGAGCTATCCATAATCTCTACATTCAGTTTTTCAATAAAAGCATCTAAATTTGCCTTTGCCTTTTCAGCCAGCACATTTCTATTTACTTTATCTATCAAATGCCCCATTTCTATACCGATCACAAAATTATCAGAATACAACTTATTTGAACGTATTTCATCTCTTAATTTCTTGGATAATGTTGCGATTTCATATGCTTTTTCTTTTATATGTTTTTGAGCTTCCCTTATCACAATATTACTTAGTACGATTTTAATCTTTCCACTCTGAACATAAGAATACAAGTGACCTAATGTACCATTGTCTCCCAAGTCATATCCTGTGGAATCAAAAATATTAGTGTCTATTGTTACATATAATGGATATCTTATCACTGTAACTTCCTCCTTCCATGTTATGCGTATTAAACCTATTAAGAGGTTCTTACAGTTCCAAACTATTTTCTTTTAATAAAAAGTCATAGATACTCATCGTAGTAATTCCATCTTCATCTCTTGTAACATTTACAACATCTTTCACAACGATAATCTTTTTAAAAGAATCATTTACATTTACAAGAGAAGCTTTTTCCTGAATACGCTTTTCTTCTGTCGGCATACTGAAAGCGGACTGGATATAATAACGTTTACTACCAAGATTAGCTACAAAATCAATTTCCAACTGATTCTTGTACTCTTTGCCATTTTCATCAGTTCCACGCTTTTCTACAACGCCAACATCTACTGTGTATCCTCTACTTCGTAATTCATTGTAAATAATATTCTCCATCAGATGTGTTTCTTCAACCTGTCTAAATCCTAATCTTGCATTTCTAAGTCCCACATCTTCAAAATAATATTTCAACGGTGTGCCAATGTATTTTCTGCCTTTTACATTATAACGATTGGCTTTATTGATAATAAATGCATCTTCCAAATGTTCAATATACTGTCTGATTGTATTTAGGCTAATTGTTGACTGAATCGCACTTTTAAAGGTAGCTTCAATTTTCGGTGGATTTGTCAACGAACCAATGGCAGACGCTAAGATATTAACCAAATCTTCTAACTCCTGTGTTTTTTCAATATGGTGTCTTTCAATAATATCCTTCAGATAAGTCTCTTTGAAAAGATTTGTCAGATATCTGATTTTCTGTTCTTCCGTTTTCATTGTTACAGTAAGCGGAAGACCACCATACACAACATACTCTGCCCATCCACGGTACATATCACCATCGTAGGCTTCCATAAACTCTTTGAATGTTAATGGATAAATATGAATTTCGTCACCTCTGCCTCTAAACTCCGTAATCACATCCTTAGATAAGAATTTAGAGTTACTTCCTGTTACATATATATCCGCATTTCTGATATGAAGCAGCGAATTTAAAACCTCTTCAAACTCCTGCAACATCTGCACTTCATCAAGCATAATATAATATTGCTCATCATCTTCTATCAAAGACTCAATGTAATCTAAGATTGTATCCGGGTCACGATACTTTTTGTTTTTACGTTGATCCAGTTCAATCGTAATGATATGCGAAGCAGCCACACCATGCTCCAGCAAATAATTTTTGAAAATATTAAATAACAGATAAGATTTTCCACATCTTCTGATACCAGTTACAACTTTTATCATTCCATTGTGCATACGGTTAATCAAATCATTCAGGTATTTATCTCTCTTGATATCCATAAGTCACTCTCCTTTATTGCACATTTTATACGATTTCGTAAAAAATATTCAATCAAACAAGTTTTTACTTCATCGCGCTAAAGTTTCATTGAATATTTTTTACATTTCCGTCCTGTTTGTTCAATGATATTATACTTCTTCACAATACAAATTGCAAACCTTATTGAATATTTTGGACGGTTCCGTAAAAAATATTCAATATACAAATAACCTGATATGTAAAAGAGGCAGCTTTCGCTACCTCTCTACTCCTTATTCCTTATTCTGCTTTTTCTTTTCGACCAAAGCATTCACCTTTTTTACATAGGATGTCATTCTTTCTACGTTTTTTCCTTTATTCATAGTTATGTCCTCCAATCTTATAAACTAACTGCATCACGATAAGATGTTTTCTTTGTACCAATCGTTGCTTTTGCTTCATCTTTCTTCTCTTCCAGTTTTTCCAAAACAGATTTCTTTTCGTGGGATTTATCTTTTTCCTGTTTTCTGTCCTCGTATCTGGATGCTTTTTCAAACACCTTATCTGTTACATCATAATGATACACCTGATCCGTAAGTTTGTCTTGTTTGTCGACTTCCGTTGCATTTATCTCCGTAACCATAGCAAGCAATGCTTTATATTCCATATTTCCATCGTTTGGAACAACAATGGTTTCATGGAGAGAAGATGGAAGCACAAAGAAATTGCCGCCCAATTTTTCTCCGATTTCATCCATTACGCCTGGATAAAACATGGTGGCTGCTCCATTTACTCTATCTTCGTTTGTTACCACTACCATAGGGATTTCTGCATGCGGCATATCATCCAACATCTCCGCAATTTCATCCTCGTTATATCCCATCATTTCATACTGCTCACGATACATTCCCGCCAACAACTCATCCATATTGACGATTTCAGGTGGATTAACTTTCGGACTGCTTTCCAAAGCATTGTCAAAAAGCTGTTCTTCTCTGATACCATACATCTTCAACATATCATTTGTAACGGGAGTCGAAGCAATACCTCTTAGGTCTTTTGAAACCAAAATATGGCATGTGACCGCCATATCTTCAATTTCTACATAAGGTACATTTTTTAAAAGACCTCTGTTTTCTTTGCTGTTACATACACGAATGAACAGCTGATCTTTTATCTTATCGTAATCTGATAATCTACTCACATCCACTTGTGGTCCCTCCATCTGAATAATCTTTCCAATATCATAAAGCACATCTTCCATGAGTTTGCCGTTTTCGTACTCTTCATGAAACGCTTCAAGGTTGATTGTAGGATTGGCAATATTCTTGCCAACCACCGTCAAGCCTGTATACTGGCTGTTAATTTTCTTCTGCTCATGCACATAAATCTCTGCATCTGCATATTTCTCAGGAAGAAAATCCTTAATTCTGCTTTTCACTTCTTCGATAAATTTTTCAAAATCCATATTACTCACTAACTCCTTCTGTTATATCCACCAGTCTGCCATGCACTACATATCTCGCATCGTGAAATTCATAATCACACGTCGAAAAAGTTACGATATGATCCTCCGGCGTAATCGTTACATCTGCAAAAAAGTCAGCGTTATGGAACATCTCTTTCATCCACTCAATCGTCTGTTCTCTGGAACCTGCCATCAGAAGATAACTGTCCGAATCATGTGTTGTTACATAGCCAGAAAAAATTTCTATCTTGTAATCTTTTTCCTCAGTCAGGAAATAAGCTACTGGATGTGCATCATAAAACTCCTGATTCTTATATTTCACTAGAGTTGCAAACATCTTTCCGCTATCCATGTGATGACCATAAATCAGAGTATTATCATCTGAAAAATCCATTTTGTTGTGATAATCCACAAACAAACTGCCATTGGCATTGTAACTTCCATCTACCAAGTGTTTCAGATAATAACTGTTATCTTCTCCCTGTACTACTGGATAATTGATAACGGTATCCGGCAGATACAGCCAACCTACTACATCCTCATTGATTTCTTTCAAAGAAACAAAATCAATTTCCGGCACAAGAGATTCCTCTGCCTGCACCCCCTCATCTGGTCTTTCCACCTGCTCTCCTTTTTCAGAAATCGGCTCTGAGCTTTCGCCCAGAACCTCTTCTTCTGAAATGACCACATCTGCCAGGATGTCTTCATAGACCGCATCCCCTTCGGCATATTCTTTTTCCGTGTAATAAATCTTTCCACAAAAATAAGCTGCAATGCTAAAACACAATAGTGCCAAGATCATTGCAGCCCATCTCACATATGGTCTCTTCATTTTATTTTTCCTTATCTTTTTTCTTGCGTTTCACAGAAAATACAGTTAATCCTACACCTGTTATCGCAGCAAGTACCGCAAGAACCATCCATAATGCCACATCTGCATCATCTCTAGTCTTTGGACCTTCTGTAGATGTTGGTGTCTTAGGAGTTTCTGTCGGTGTGTCTTTTTTCGGCTCATCCGGTTCCTCTGGAGTTTCCTTCGGAATCGCTTTGTTTGTCATAATCACAGATAAAACCTGTCCATCTTCGGTAATGGTGAACTCATACTTTTCATCATTTACTTCATAACCTTCTGGTGCATCAAATTCCTGATAATAGTAAGTTCCGAACTCTAAGTCAAATTCTACATTTCCGTTCTTATCAGTACGACCTTCACGAATAACCTCACCATTTACATCGTAGATTCTGAATCCTGCATCTGGAAGAAGTTCTTCTGTATCTGCGTCCACTTTAGAGATTACAATCTTACCTTTAATCTTCGTATTTGCCATATCAATGGAAATCTTCTGACCATGTTCCGTTACTTCAAATGAATATGGTGCTTCATCCAAAACATATCCCTTTGGTGCTTCAAATTCAGCAACCGTATATTTCCCATAACGAAGTTCAAAAGATACGGTCCCCTCTTCTCCTGTGTAACCTTCTGCTACAGCATTTCCTTCTGTATCACAGATACGGAAACCTGCACCTACCAGTTTTTCGCCAGACTCATCATCTGTCTTAAAAATAGTTACTTTACCTTTTACTGGCTGATCCATGAAACCAACACCTGCTTCATTTTCCACCATCACAACTTCTTTGTCATTCACAATGGATACTGTGTATACATTTTCATCTAACAAGAATCCTTCTGGAGCAGCCTTTTCTTTTACAAAGTAATTTCCATAGAGAAGTCCTGTCATTTCATAGATACCCTCATTGATTTCTGTAAGAGTTCCAAGGCATTCATCATTTTCCGCATCAAATGCACCGTCTTTGTCGGTATCAGCAAATACTTCAAATACCGCACCTGTCAATTTATTATCTGGATATTCTGCATCCACTTTGGTAAGCTGAACACTTCCTACAATAAGATAGTTGATTGCTTTGATACCGATTACCTGTGTATCATAAGTTACGGACACAAAATGTCTTGCATCAGACTTCACATATCCTTCTGGTGCTTCCAGTTCCACAACTACATAATCGCCAAATGGAACATTTTCAAATTTAAACGCACCATTTTCATCGGATACCACAGTTAGATAAGCATTTTCTTTTGTATATTCCTGTTCCCATTCATTGAACAGACCAAATGTTGCACCTGCAAGACCTTTCTCTTCTCCATCTACTTTTAACCCTTTGATAGTTCCTCGGATCAGCTCATTTTCAATGGTTTTGCCTTCATTAAGTGTCGCTGTAACTGTTCCTACTTCCTGACCTGCGTAAACAAACTCAAAAGAGTAGATTCTGCCATTTAACATATAATGAGGATCTGTAGATACCTCTGTTACATAGTATCTGCCAAATGGAACATCTGATTGGAATCTAACATTCCCTTCTGCATCACAAAAAGCAATCTCGATCAGACCATCTGCCGGAATCTTACTGCCATCTGCAGCAATGATTTCTTCCTTTGTATAAAGACCAAAAGATACTGCTGTGATTTCTCCATTCATACCAATACCAAACGCTTCGTCCTGTTCCATTGCTTTTAATGCACTAATCTCAATCTTCTGTCTGTCATTACAAAATGCAGTCGCTGCATCCGTAACGCATACTTCTTGCCCTGCATAGACAAGTTCAACATTGGACGGAGTAGCATTTAACACAAATCCGATTGGTGCTTTGACTTCTACTACGTCGTATTTTCCAAGATACAATTCTTTAGATGTGGCTGTTCCATCTTCGCCTGTTGTGATTTCATCGACAACCGTTCCCTTTTCATAACGGAGCGTTCCATCTCCGGTTACGATATCTTCTGCAGCAATCACCTGATAAGTTGCACCTGCAATTCCCTTTTCAGAGAAAACAGGCTGATAAACACAGTTGATCAATTCCATCTCTCCCTGTTTGTTCATGGCTTCATCACCAGATACTGTTACGGAAGAAAATACTTCACCAGTCTTGCTGACTGTGATCTTACCTTTCTGTGCCATATCATAAGCAGTTACCGTAATCACATTGATACCATCCACTTCTTCATTTTCAGCCATTGTTACTGTAAATGGAATCGGTGTATTGTCTAGAACATAACCATATGGAGCCTGCACTTCTACTAAAGTATAATCTCCTGCCGGTAAAACCTGTGGTGTGATTAAATATCCATCTGCACTTACATAGTAAGTATCGATAGTTGTAAGTGTCGGATAGGTATAACTCATGGATACCTTTTCTCCAGACGCATTATAAATCTCAAATCCTGCACCTGTAAGTGGGATGATTGCCCCAGTTTCTTTATCTGCTTTTACCACCTTGATATAGGCAGAGTACGGAGCATTATTGATAAGATACTTATAAACCTGTCCTTCCTGACTTACGAATACCGTAAAGTCTTCCATAAACTCTGTTTCCGCAGCACCTTTTGTCTGATGAACTGTATAGAGTCCATAAGGAAGTTCTTTTGAAATGGCATATCCATTTTCATCACAAACAAGCACATCTCGCTCTGTATCTTTTGCATCCGCATAAGATCCGGAAGCCGTCAGATAAACTTCAAATTCAGCACCAACTTCTGGTGTCTCAATCTGTGTAGAACCATCATCGGTATGTTTGATAATGGAAATCTGTCCTTTGATGACCTGTTCTGGAGATTCTACAACTGGAGCAGAGTTAAATTCTACGGTATAATTCTCTGCTTCTGCACCTACCGGATATACCGTTCCGTCTAACAAATAACCTTCAGATGGTGTAATTTCTCTGATTGTCCAATCATCTCCACATACATGATAGCCTGTTGTAAAACTTCCGTTTTCATCGGTTGTCATGCTCTCTACTAATTCTCCATCTTTATAAAGACCATAGACAGCACCTGCTAGAGTTGCATCTCCCTGAGATACTGTCATTTCTGCATCGTATTTATTTACTGTTACATTGAATTTCTTCAAGATATTCTGCACAGAAGTATTGGTTACTTCGTTCCAAAATACTTTTACATTCTGATCATCAGGGATTACATATCTGACTGATGTATCCACTTCTTCAAGAGTATATCCTTTTTCACCCGCAATCAGGATGTTCTTAAAAGTAGCTACACCATTTTCGTCTGTTCTTACAATCTCATCCACCTCAGTGCCAGAAGCACTTGTTCCATACAAACGGAATTTCATATCTGCATTGAATCCATCTTCGGATGTTTTGGAAACAGTTAGGTCACCACGTTTCAAGATATTGGAGAATTTCACCGTAGAAGTTTCTCCAGCTTTAATCGTTACTTTCTGCTCTTTCTGTGGCTCATAATAATCTGCCACTTTTTCTGTCACAGTATAAGTACCAGGATAAAGACCATGTACTGTGATCTTTCCTTCTTTTCCAGTTGTAACTGTCTGGCTGATACCATTGCCGGAAATAATCATCTGAATACCTTCCACTACACCATCTTCACTTGTTTTCACAAGCTCCATAGTGCCTGCCGGAGTAGATACCTTAAAGGTTGCTATCACATCATCTGGTCTTTCCACACCGATTACCGTATCCTGTCTGGTAGAACTGCCGTATGCTACCAGCTTTGCACTGGCTGAAATCTTGGATGATTTTGTAAGTGTTACTTTTACATCTTTATCAATCACCACATTGGAAACCAATTTTACGCTGTTTCCATCTTTTACAATTTTGATATTGTCATTCGAACAAGTAACCTTATAATTAGAAAGCACTTTGTTGGAATCTTTTAATGTTAATGTGTACTGTCCATCTGAAAAATTCATATCATATGTTTTTTCATTAGCAAAACTTGGTGTAACGTCATGCTTCTGCATACCCGAAATAATCTGCTTATATACCGTTGCAACTTCTGCATTCGCCCCACCTTTGCAAAGAGCATTATAAACACTGTCATTTGTTCTTTCATAAGTCTTTGTGTTTCTCCATCCATTCACAAATTCCCACACCACCATCTGTGTGGCAATATACTGAGAATCACCCGAACCAGACAGATTAGAACTATTTCCCGGCTTTCCATAAGCAAGTGCCAGTTTCACTGCTTCTCTCTGTGTACTGCTAAGTGCATTCCATGCTTCAGATGCATTTGCGGTCAACTGGTCTCCTGTATTAAGTGGAACACCTGGCTGAATACAAAATGCTTCTTCTCCATCTCCATAAATAATAACTCTTCTCTGTGTTCCTCCTGCACTTCCATCCGTCAATCCATTTGGCGAAGTGAAGGAATCCTGATAACAGATCAATGTTCCATCGGACTGGTATGCTGGTCCGAAACTCATGGAAATCGTATTGTCGGCTGCAAAAACTGTGGTAGGAACAATGCCTGCCATCATAACCAAACTCAAAAGTCCAGCCAGAACACGCTTAAATTTGCCTTTCATAAAATTCTTCATATTCTTATACCTGCTTTCTACTATTTTTGATTGATTAAAAAAGAGAAGTGCCAACCTAAGCTAAGGTGGTACTCCTCTAAGCAAAATAAAGTATTTAATTACATTTCCTCCTCTTCTTCTGTAAATCCCTCATCTTCCCTGTCCTCAAAAGAATCCTCGTCCATGAAATCATATTCCATGTCATCATCGTAATCTGCATCAGGGTCAGGTTTTGCAGCTTCTTCCGCTTTCTTCTTTTCTTTCAGCTTCATAAAGGCAAATACACCTGCACCACCAATCAGAATAACAAGAGTTCCAATCGCAGGAAGCATATTGGTTTCTTTCTTTTCTTCCACAGGCTCTTTCTCTACTTCAGGAGTTGTCACTTCTGGTTCAGTCTCTGTCTGCTGTTCCTTTTCGGCAAGTTCTGCCTGAAGTTTCTGTGCTTCCTCGTCCTCCATCAGAGAAAACAGATCCGCTTCATCAACCTGATTTAAGAAATGAACAGTGTTATTACCCTCATCATCACGGTCAATAATCAAATAGAAGTAATTGCCACTCTTGGTTACGAGCGTTACAAACTGCTTGCCAGTTCCAGAAGATTCTCCTACATCATCCACCAACGTAAGGTTTCCGTCTGGAGTAAGGGCATTGCCTGTTTCTTTCGTGCTTTCCGTATCTGTCTCATTTTCCTCTTTCGTTTCAACCTGTGTTTCGGTAATAGTTTCTGTTTCTGCTACCGCACTTTCATCCACATAAGCAAATGCTGTGGTAGAAAACATTCCCACACACAGCATCATCGTCAACAGGCACATCCATATTCTGTTTTTAATTTCCATAACCGTAATCCTCCTCATTCTGGTTTTCGCACATATCGGGAAAAGTACCCGGTGCTTGTGTTGCTGCCATCTGAATAATTTTCGCTAACTGTTCAGGAGTCAGATTTGCTGCATGAACCATTTCATGGATCATGGTATTTTCTGCTTCTCGGTATTTCTGCTCCAAATCTTTTACTTTCGCATCCCATTCATCTCGTTTAGCACGAGCTTTTTCAAGGTCTGCTCCAATTTTATCTAATTTACCTGCCATTCAATTCCTCCTTACGGTAATCTTCCATAACAATAAAAATGCTGTTGCCAGTAACTTGTCTCCACAGAAGCATAGGAAATTGGATTTCCACAATGAATCATCATTCCATTTCCTACATAGATACCAACGTGTGAAGCACCAGACGTATCATATGTTCCTTGAAAGAAAATCAAATCGCCCGGTTTCGCCTGACTTGGTGGAATAATATCACAAATATTCATTAGTCCACTGGCTGTTAATCGCCCTACGCTCCAACCGTTTCCACAATGATTGATAACATATGAAACAAAGCCGGAACAGTCAAAACTTGTAGATGGGGATGAACCGCCCCATACATACGGATACCCCAGATATTTTTCAGCTTCACGAATCATTTTCGCAAATCGTTCATCCGTCAGAGCTTCCCCCGGAATATCATAGTCCGTGTAAGGCCCTGTTGGATTGGCATAAATATCATCTGCAAATAGATGTGACCTGTTGCCCTGTGTCTGAAGCAGAACAACATAGCGTTCCCATTGTTCCTCATTCAAACCAGAGTTGGCAATCACTGTACCAAGTCCGTTGTTTTTCAATGTGACATGAAGAATATAATAGTCGCATTCGACCTCCACTTCGTATTCATACTCTTCCTCTGTGGTTTCTCCTGTTTCCTGGTCGGTTACTGTCCTTGTTCCCGTTCTTGTCTCTGTTCGGGTTCTGGTTTCTATCTCTTCCCTCAACGTAAGCTGATACTGCTGATCAAACAGCTCCTGCAAAGTGCTTTGTACCTCTTCTCTTGTATAATCTTCAAACAAGACTGTTAGATAAGAAGTCAGCTCATAAGGGTTATGATTGATCTCATCCAAGTGGTACTTGTATTCATCATATCCTGAATGAGTCCGTTCAATATTGTTGATTTGTGACTGGAGAGCAGATTCTAACGCCTTATAATCGTTGTTTGCTCCAATAATATCTTCATCCTCTGCCGTATATGAAGTTCCAAGCACAACATTTGACCCACCCTGCAACATCACAGAGCAGGACGATAATGCACTGGAAACCACCATCAAAAGTAATCCGAATACCAACACAAGCAAGATTGCATGAGAGTGTTTGGAAACAAATTCTGCCACTCTTTCTGTAACTTTATTTGTTTCCTTTGAGGCTTTTTTTGCACCCTCTGCTGTTGTCGCACCTCCCGAAGCCACGTTTTTTCCTGCTCTCGCTGCTGCATATTCCTTTTTGATTTCCTGCTTCTGTCTCCAACGTGAAATTGGATTGGTAGAAGAATCCGGATTAGAAGCTCTCTGATTTTCATACAGAGCATCCATATTTGCTTTATCTGCTCGTTTCTCCAATCGTTCCGCTTTGTTATATGCCTTTATCTTTTTACTGTATCCGGCATGTTCTACTGTATGAATAGCGGTCTCTGCCAGTTCTTCACTCTGATGTGCGGACTGAACACCCACATTCTCATCCTCATTCTGTGCAATCTGCCTATGCACATGAGAAGAAACTGCAATAGACGAACCTTTCGTGGCAAGTCGCTTTGCCTTTGACGGTTTTGCGACTTGTTCCACAGAAATTTCGGCTTTCCCAAATCGCAGCTTTTGGCTACGAACCGTAGCCTTTTCAGCATCCGTTACCAGTTTTCTTCTGGCAGGAATCTTTTCTTTTGCTTTATCAGCTTTTTCTACAGCCTTATCCGCTTTCTTCGCAGCTTTTCTTAGTTGACTGTTTTCCAATTCCTCCTCTGTAAAACGCAGGCGTGTGGTCTTTTTCTGCATCCCTTACGCCTCCTTACTTTCAGCCACCTCAGACAATTTCGTAGTCATAATGCGGTAAAGTTCCAGATCTGTCGGGAATCGGTCCACAAACGGAAGAATCACATTGCCGTAGAACAGCAATCCTTCACCCTCACCTGAATGTGTCACATAAGACAACTGGTGCGGAGAAATGTTCAACTGATTTGCAAGAATCTGTCTGTCACCCGAAGCCTGATTGAGCATATAGATGAAGTCGGAGTTTTCAAAAATATTCTCGACTTCTCGGCTGGAAAGCAAGTCTTTTACGTTCTGTGTGATACCTGTCGGAATACCACCCCATTTACGGAATCTCTTCCAGATTTCTACGGAATATGCTGCGGTCTGCTCTTCCTTCAGGAGCAAATGGAACTCGTCCATATAATATCTGGTAGCTTTACCTGCATTTCTGTTGGCAGTTACTCTGCCCCATACTTGATCCTGAACGACAAGCATACCAATCTTTTTCAACTGTTTGCCAAGTTCTTTGATATCATAACAGACAAGACGATTCTGAATATCCACATTAGTTCTATGATTGAACAGATTAAGCGAACCTTTTACATAGATTTCAAGTGCTGTGGCTACATGGTGTGCTTCTTTTTCCTCCTGTTCCAACAGAGCATTATACAAATCCTCAAGCAGCGGCATATTCTCCGGCACAGGATTTTTAAAATACTTCTGATAAATCTGGTGTACGCAACGGTCAATGACTGTCTTTTCAACAGGCTGTAATCCCTCTTTACCTCCCACAATTAACTCGCAAAGAGAAAGAATAAAATCGGCTTTCAATGCAATCGGATTATCCTCTTCGGAATAATTTACATTGATGTCCATCGGGTTAATATATTGCGTACTTGTCGGACTGATCTTAATTACCTGCCCTTTCAGTTTCTGTACCAGCGCTGTGTACTCGGATTCTGGGTCACAAATGATAATATCATCGTCCGTTACCAGAAAGGCATTGGCAATTTCACGCTTCGCACTAAAGGATTTACCAGAACCAGGCGTACCGAGAATCAGTCCGTTCGGATTCTTCAGCTTCTTTCTGTCTACCATAATAAGGTTATTGGAAAGAGCGTTCAGACCATAATACAGAGCTTCCGCACCATTCTGGAATAATTCCTGTGTGGTAAATGGAACAAAAATGGCGGTACTGGAAGTCGTTAATGCTCGCTGAATCTTGATAAGATTCTGTGCTAAAGGCAGACAGCTCATCAGTCCCTGCTCCTGCTGAAAATCCAATCGTTTCAGATTGCAATTATGTTTCTGTGCAATGGAACTCGCCTGAAACACATTATTTTCAAGTTCCTGCGGAGTTTTTCCTGTATTCATCACAAGAAATGTGATAAGAAACATTCGCTCATTCTGACTCTGCAATTCTTTCAAAAGTGATTTTGCATCCTTACTGTAAGTTGCAAGGTCCGACGGGATAATATCCATATCGTATCCAGAGCGAACCGCTTTCTTCTGTTCTTCGATTTTAGAACGATCAAGTTCTGTAATCGTATGCTTTACAGTCTTAATCGCTGCTGTCTGGTCCACTGACTGGATATGCATCGTTACAATCTGACTGGACTCCATATCAAGGAAGTCTTTCAGCAACTGGTCACTCAGATCGGAGGCAGTAATCGCCAGAAATGACATTGCACCGTACAACTCGCCCATCTGGAAAGTGCGACCTCCCGGAAAGACGAAAGATGACGGTGCAATAAAATCTTTTACAGAGAGTCCAGAGCTTGTCAGCCAGTTCCACTCAAACATAAACTTATCGTTATCTCCCATGTGAAACATACTGTGCATTAACTGTAATCTCTCTTTACCATTCAGAACTTTGGCTGTTACTCCAAGTCTGCGGAAATTATTGAGCAAATCGGTCTGCACATGATCTATGCGAGGTTTTGCCTGCTTCATAGAATCTGCTTCAATACCAAACGTAAGGTATTTCGCTTTTGTCAGACCATTGTTGCCCTGTGCAAGCTGTGTTTTCAGCATCTGACTGTATTCAGTTCTGATAGGGTTAAACTCATCTTTTCTGTACGGAATACGGATACTCTTCTCAAAACTGTCCGCATCGGTACTCATATTCATAAAGGACAGCTCAAAATGAATGGAGCTGTCGAAGAAATTAAGGAAACTACACCACTCTTCAAAAATGGCGGTCTTATCTTCCTGCTGTGCCAACTGATAATTGATGTCCTGAAATTGGATTGTCTTTGTGTAATAATTATCTCTCACACGACAAATGCCATCAGGGAACATCCTCTGAAAAGGAATGGACTGCTGTGCTGTTCGGGGAACACCATCATCATTTCTGGCTTTCTGAACAATTTCCTTAATCTGCTTTTGTTCTCGCTTTGTCAGATTTACAGGTATTTTTACCTCTTCTGACTTTTTCTTTTTCAGAATGGAAAACAATATCGTATACCTCCTTCTCAACCTGATGCTGTTTCATCAGTAATTCATATAAATTGTTCGTCTGATAAGGTCTTACCTTCGGACGTACAAACTTTGCTTCATAAAACTGTTTCGCAATAACCTCCAACGGCTGACCATCTTTTTCGTACATAGCAAGAAAGAATAATGGCAGCATGACAAACATCATGCCAAGAGCTGCCAAGCTGATATTTCCTGTTGCCTTTAATGCGAAAAATACAGGTAAACCAACGAGAGCTGCCGCACCGAAGCAGAGCAACTGTCGTTTTGTGAGGTTAAAGAGAATCTTTGATTTGACCTTCGATAAATCACGAGGTGTTGGTACATAAGCTGCCAACTACTTCACCTCCATTTCCGGCAATTCTACACTATCGGGAGCTTCATTTCCCCAAACATCCCAACCGGGTGTGTGTTGCCTTGCAAATAATTCAATACGGGGCACATCCCCCATAAGCTCCACAATGCGATCTCTTGTTTCATCTGGTTTCTTACTGTGTTTTTCAATCGGTGAAATAATAAATTGATGAACACCTGCCGATTTTCGTTTTGGTTTTCCACGTACCGCTAACAAACAAATCTCTGCATTACCTCGTGTCCAAAATCCCAATCCGAAAAACCACGTTGGACTTTTCTTGTTTTGTTTCAACCAGACAAAAGCTACTGTTTTATACTTAAAGCTCCACGCTTTGATAAGTTGCAGAGCTTCTGCAAGCATTGGAAACGTCGCCCATAAAAACAAAACACAATCTTTATCAGATAACTGTTCTACTGGCAAAGCACATAAATCTTTCATATTCATTGTGGAATAGTGCTTCTCCGCTGCACCCTGCAAATTTTTCTGCTGATATTTCCATGGTGGGTCAGCATAAATAATGTTGTATTTTTTCATGTTGACCTCCTGTTTTAATGAGCATTGAATATGCTCTTTGCCAGATTTCCTGTCTTGAACAATGTGAAACAAAGCAGAACGGTATACCCCATCACTCCCCAAATTGAAGCAATAATATCATCAGAGAACGCCACTTCCTGAATCAGCACCGCATAAATGCCAACGCAGATCATAATCAGGAATCCCTGAAAGCCAAGTGCAAAGAGTGAACGCAGATAATTCTGTCCTATCTGACTTTGTTCTCTGTTTCCAAATGTGGAGAATGGAATTGGAGCAAGGCTTGTCATCAGATAAATCTCTATCATTCGTCCATAGACGATGATAAAAATTACAATAGATAATGCAGACATTGTGACCTGCACGATAAAGGATTGTAAGAACAATCCTAGTAGCGGTCCCAATTCCATTTCCATAAGCGTTTCTTCCATCGACGCTATGGTGCTTGCATCTATCGCCGTATCCCCTGCGATAATTCCACCACTGGAATTTATGACGTGTTGTGCCACATCAAAGACAGCCATCGTGATATTGAACGTATTTGTAATCAACATGACTGCAACAAACGTTTTGAATACCCACTTAAAGAAAGTCCACGTTTCAAAATTGGCAAGATTATTGTGGTCTATAATCATTTGTATCAGCTCATAACAGGCAACGAACGTAAGTATCATGCCGGCAATCGGGATAATGACTGATTCTGATACATTTCGGATCATGGCAAAGACACCGGGCGAAAAATTCGCTGGTGTCATGCCAACTTGCACCGCAATATCGCCAACCTGTTGGTTGACCGAATCAAACATCCCCGACAGATTTTCCATAATGCCACTTACGAGCATCTCTCTGAGCCAATCCGTAATCTGTTCGAGTATGCTGTCCAAGTGCTATACCTCCGTTTCTTAACCGAAAAGACCAGAAAGCAATGGAACGAGTGTAGTACCGATGAGAGCAACACCACCTCCTGCCATAAGCTGTTTCATACCCTGTGATTTCGCACCCGGATTATCGTTACCATATCCTTCAAGCAGGTTAATCGCTCCCCAGATTCCAAGACCTGCTCCAAGTGCAATTACCAATGTCTGCAATACTATGACTGCTGAATTAAAAAATGCCATAAGCTATTTCCTCCATGATTTCAAAAATTAAGGACGGACAACTCACAGCCATCCGCCCTCGTGTAATTATTCTGTTTCTGAAATCACATCATCTAAATCTTTCGGATAATATATGTCATATAAAGAGGGGTCTCTAAAAACAGGAATAGAAGCAATTCTGCTTCCAGCCACGATCTGCTTCTCACCTTGTTCTTTCATCTTCCTGTCATTGTTATTGCATCCTTCTAAAATGTTAATAGCACCCCAGATTGCCAATCCTGCCCCTAACGCCTGCAGTAAGATTTCTAATATCACACACGCTTCTTCGTATTTATCATTTTTCATTTTGAACCTCCAGATTTAGACTTTGTGATTATTGCTGCTTAACCGAAAAGACCAGAAAGCAGAGGTACAAGAGTTGTACCGATAAGGGCAACGCCACCGCCTGCCATAAGCTGTTTCATGCCCTGTGATTTCGCACCCGGATTGTCATTGCCATATCCTTCAAGCAAGTTGATTGCTCCCCAGATTCCAAGACCTGCTCCAAGTGCAATTACCAGTGTCTGCAATACCGTGACTGCTGAGTTAAAAAAGGCCATATCTTTTTCCTCCTTGTGTTTTCCCCCAATTTAGGGGAATTTCTACGCTATCTATCCACTGGCTGTTCAGCTATAAGACCTTTTCTTTTCTATGTTTTCGTTCACCACGTTAGGTTGTCTTTCTGCTGAACCCGCCGTTTGGACATAAAAAATAAGCCTTTCGTTACTCCCACAATGGGCGAAAGACTTCGTTACATTTAGCCGACATCTACCACATCATAAACGTCATTGGCTTTCAGTTTTAATTTTCGATTCAGGAACTTTTCTATATCAAATGCGTTCTTTGAATCATAATCAGATGTGTACTTGTAATTTGGGTGTTGTGTCAGATCATATTTGTCTGAAAGAAATGGTCTAACACCTCTGAGCTGTAAAATACATTTGCCACCATCAAGAACTGATAATTCATCAATAGACATCAAATCCTTACCCAGCTTCTGATAATTCAGAGAATGGGAAGTCTCTCTGCCACGGCTTTCACCTGTGTTGTAAGTGTCTATCGTTTCCTTACCAAGTGCCTGATTCAATTCTTTCAGCGTGGTCGGTTCTGAACCTCCCAAGAATATTCTTGAATCCATATTACCGATAATCGTATCTGCATTGTCCTTATAAATTGCCTTTAACTGGCTCTGTGCCTGCAGCACCAAGCAAGCAGATATTTCTCGGCTTCGGATTGTGGCAACCAACTTCTCCAGATTTGGAATCTGTCCGATATTGGCACACTCATCAATCAGACAACGTACATGAACTGGCAACCTGCCACCGTACACATCATCTGCTTTTTCACAAAGCAGATTAAAGAGCTGGGTATAAATCATGGAAATCAGGAAATTAAAAGTCGCATCTGTATCTGACATAATCAGGAATAATGCTGTCTTTTTATCTCCTAACGTATCCAGTTCCAGTTCATCATAAGCGGTAATTTCTCTAAGTTCCTGAATATCAAACGGGGCAAGTCTTGCACCACAGGAAATCAGAATCGACTTAGAAGTTTTGCCCGCAGCCAATTTAAACTTTTTGTACTGACGTACTGCAAAGTGATTTGGCTTCTTTCGCTCCAATGCTTCAAACATCAAATCAACTGGATTCTGGAAATCCTCATCATCTTCTCGCACCTCCATTGCGTTAATAAATTCGATGAGTGTCGAAAAATTCTGTTCTTCAACGGGAGCTTCATAGTGGATATATCCAATCAATGCACAATACAGAAGTGTTTCGGCTTTCGTCCAGAACTCATCTCCTGCTTTTCCGTCTCCTTTGGTATTGGCAATCAATGTAGTTACCAATTTCAAAATATCCTTTTCGGAATGGATATAAGCAAACGGATTATAGTGCATGGATTTCTTAAAATTGATTGTGTTAAATATTTTCAGGCGGTATCCGAACTTTAATAGTGCGTTACCACACTCAATCACAATACTGCCCTTCGGATCAGTAATTACATAGCTGCTGTGCATTTGAAGCAGATTAGGTTTCAGCCAGAAACGTGTTTTACCAGAGCCACTTCCACCGATAATTAGTACATTCTTATTTCTGGCATTCTTCGGTTCTTTTGGACGGTTACTCATCATCAATCGCTCAGTCCTTGTCAGAATGATGTTGTCCTCAAACTTCGGAGCCATGAATGGTTCTATATCTTTGGCTGTCCCCCAACGTGCTGAACCGTACTCCAGATTGTGACGGTATTTTTTAGCGTTCTTCCCCTTTAGGTACACGGCCAAGCGAATACCGCCACCACAGCAAAGACCAATCAGCAAATCAAACGGGTGGAAGCTCGGCAATGGGTTCTCAAAGGCAACACCGAATGTTGTCATCAAAGACAACAGTTTTTCCGATGAATTTATTCCCTCTGCCAATCTCCATGCTTCGCCAAGATTTGTTGCTATCAGTCCTAAAATCACGTAAGGCAGATACAAAAACAGGAGCCGCCTAATGTCGTTCTTACTCATCGGCTCTGCTCCTTGTCTTTGTTACGCACTTTGTCTGGAATAGACTTCACAAGTGCTTTGAATTTTTTCAGTTGCGCTAATACACTCGGTTTCTTCTGCTTTTGCAGTGTGGCTGCCGAGTAATCTCTAAAGGCTGATGTGAGTGCATCACTATCCCTTGCCTTAAAAAACACCAAATACTTTGGTGGATCTACGGAACGGTCTTTTTTGATCGCATAATCTACACCGTATTTCTTAGCATATTTCTCAAAACCTCTAATATCCGTATCGGCAATTTCAATATTGGAAACTCCCTGATTTTGACCAATTAACTGTTTCACAGTCTGTTTGCCATGTGGAATTTCTGCCTTCTTCGCTCCTTTCTTCGCCTTTACTTCATTTCTGTGTCGCATATACTTTTGAAATGCTGATACCAGACTATGAGCTGTCAGCTTCGATGTGCTGATTGCCAGGTTGACCGTCCTGTTTTCAACTTCTTCCTGCATTGTTCATCACCTCTCTTCCTGAAAGAAGATAATTAACGAACAGCTTCTCGGCTGTCATAAAACAAATCGCCCTTACGAACTTTCGCATGACTTTTGATTTTGATATGTCCTTCCTTCTGAAACTCAAGAGCTTTATCATATCCGATTTCATTCAGATACAGTCTCATGCGGTCTCCCTTATCTCCCCACGGACTGTTATTGCTGACCACATCGAAAATAATCATATGACGAGTATCATCTGCAAATCGGTTCAAATCCAGAAACTCATGCCCTTTATATTCTCTCGCTCCCGCTTTGATTCTAAATTCTTCCATCATATCGCCAATGGTTTTTCCCATTCACCCACCTATCCTTTCTTTTTGCACTTCCCATCAACAGTTAAAATGCCATCTAAGGTAGTCGCTACAATATGCTGACGCTTCGCAAGAGCAATATCATTTTTTACCTGCTCGTCTACCTCTGCTCCACAAACGACTACAATTCTGCAACGTCGAAGAAGTTCAGCAGCCATATCCAGACGGTCTTTGTGTTCCTGCGGAACATTTTCTTTTAGAAATCCGTAATGCATGAGTTTGGGACATATAGGCGAATAACCTGCTTCATACACCAATCGGCAATATTTCAGAGCTTCCTCCTTTGCTTCTAACTCCTGTTCACTCCACACGGATGTGATATATGCAAGTGGTCTTGCCATGCTTTAAATCCTCCTTCCATTAGCTCAGCTTAAACGCCGGAATATCTTCTCCATCTGCATTGAGTGTCACTTTCCTGTTGGTCATCACAATTTTTGCTTTGCAGATGTCTTCCTGTGCTGCTTCACAGAAATGAGTACCGTTTCGACCCACAATATAAAAAGCACCAAGCAGATATTTCTCATTCCCCAAACGCAATACACAGCGTTCATCAAAGAGAATACAGCATGAAGTATCTGGAATTTCCATCAGTATTCCATTTGTCCCCATCTTTTCAAGTAGAGCATTTACTTTTTCAGGTTCTTCCATTCTGGACTGCTCAACAGGATGCATACGGAAAAGACCAATTTCACTCAACTTTTCCTCTGCAAAATCCTTTTCAGGATATATGTCTGCTCTCAAATCCAGATTACTACAAGTTACTTCTCCATCTCTGGACAAGCGTTCCATTGCAAAATCGGTAAGAATACCAAGAAACAGACTCAACTCATCATCTGCTTCTGCACCATTCACACCACAAAGATCGTGAACGATGTTTTCTGCTTCTGCGGAATTTCTTGCCACAATAGGAAAATGGAACTGCATTTTTGCTTCTACCTTTACGTTATAAACTTTCATTACGTCCTCCTTTTTTGCAAAAAAATAAGTGCCACATCGGACACTCTCTACTCTCGTCTTTACAAAGACATATCTCTATTTCGTTTTTTCTGCCACTGTTCTAACAGTTTGATGATGGTACTCTCCATCTGTTTCGGAGTGTACGATTTCGGAAAATACTTTTTCAAAACATCATTCTTAATGACAACTTTATCCAGTTCTTCTTTCTTTTGCTCATCCATAACCGCACACATGGCTTCCAATGTGCATTTTCCATCCTGGCTAAGTTTCTTTAACCTCTGTGCCTGAGAAAGTGACGGTGTATTTTGCGAATAATCCATTGCTTCAATGAAATTCTCCTGTTCTTCCTTTTTCAAGAAAGACAGCTCCACCGCAGGATTAAACTTAATGATACCCTCATCCACCATTTTCAGAAGTTCTGGTATTAACTCGGTCAATCGAATATATCTCTGCACCTGCTTATAACTTTCACCTGTTCCCTCAGCTATCTGCTCTAAAGATGACTTTTGGACAACTTGTCCAGAAGTTAAATCTGAACGGGAACCCTGATGTTTGATTGCGTCCATTTTCATCTTATAAGCAAAAGCTCTTTCACTCGGTAAAATCCTCTCTCTTTGCAGATTGGAATCGACCATTAAAATTACCGCAGCATCATCGTCCAATTCACGCACAATAACAGGCATTGTCTCCTTACCCGCTAATTCTGAAGCATGGTGTCTTCTGTGTCCGGCAACTAATTCGTAACCACCTTCGACACGAGGACGAGCAATCGCAGGAGCAAGAACACCATATCTCGCTACACTCTCTACAGTACGCAACATGGATTCATCATCAATGACTTTAAACGGATGATTCTTAAAAGGGTGTAATTCCTCTAACGGAATCTCCTGTACTCTTTCGTAGCTTTCCTCTGGACCGAAAATATCATCGTAACTGGTCAAGCTGACGTTTGCGTTTTTTCTCGGCATTGTCCAACACCTCCTTCGTCAATACTCGATAGGCATCAGCAACTTTACCTTTCGGATCATGTTCAAAAATGCTTTTTCCTTCTGCACTGATTTCCTCTGCCCTTACGGAACGTGGAATATCTGTTTTATATACTTTCAGCTTCGTTCCATAGGTATCACGAATCAATGCACTAATATCTTTTGCATAGTTGGTACGGCTATCTACCATTGTCAGCAGAATACCCTCAATTTTCAGTTTCGGATTTATCTGCCTGCGGACTTTATTGATTGTTTGGAGCAACTGTTCAAGACCTTTCGCTGAAAGATACTGTGCCTGAACAGGAATGATTACATTGTCCGATGCTGCCAACGCATTTAACGTCAGCATACCTAGACTGGACATGCAATCAATCAGTATATAGTCATAATTCTGTTTGACTGTATCAAGATACTGCTTAAAAATTGTTTCTCTACTCATTGCATTTACAAGAGAAACTTCCAAGCCGGATAACTCAATATTAGCTGGCATTAAATCAACACCCTCTCGGTGATGAAGTATGCCCTCACCCGGTTCTATCGGTTGTTCCTGCATAATCTTCGCCATCATACTGGATAGCGTTACATTCATTTCGTCTGGCTTCGGATACCCCAGACTGATTGTAAGACTGCCCTGTGGGTCAAAATCCACCAGCAGAACTTTCTTCCCCTCTTTGGCAAGTCCCACACCAAGATTTTCACAAGTAGTGGTCTTTCCTGTTCCCCCTTTCTGGTTGACCACTGCCATAACGGTTGTTTTATGTGACATCGCTTTCACCTCTTTTCGTTATTCAAATAAGACCATTTGCCATATCGTAATTCACCCAAGACTTATGAAAGTTACTGATTGTAAGTGGTGCATTATACAGCGTTGCAAGAACATACTGTTTCATGTTACGAACTTTCGTGCTGTTCTCATTGAGGCACTTCATCACATACTGAATGTGTTCTCGCTCTAACTTCATCAATCTGCTTTTTACCACTTCTTTTGGTTTATCGTCTCCTGCAATACGAATCATCTTTCGATTGGAACAACAGGTATCCACCAATATTTCAAGAATTTCTTCCAAAGAATCCCTTTCAAGAGGATAATCAATCAGCAGATATTCAAAATCCAACTGTTTCCAAAAATACTGATACATCATTGTCCATTCATTGACTGCACTCTCTTCCATTCCCATCTCTTCGGAAGATAGGATAGGATTCGTATTATTCATATCAATATAATTCTTATTAGTATTAGTTCCTCGTTGTTCTGACGAATCTTGAATCTCCATATTGCCGACTCCTGAATCGTCGTTTTGACGAGTCTGGAATCGTTCATTTGGCGGTACTCCAGAATTGAAGTTTTTAACATATATTAGATTTGGTTTTCCCAAACCTCGTCTGTCTCTTTCAATTAAACCGCATTTTTCCAACTCTCCCATCAATCGAGTAGCTTTCTTATCGCCACAATTCAGCGTATCCATGACTTCTTTCAATGTGAAAATGATATATACTCTACGGCTCTTATCAATCCACATATTCTTCAAAGATAGCGACACACGATCCAACATCAGACCGTATAATATTTTCGCTTCTGCTGTAAGCTCTTTAAAATTGTTGTCCGTGAATAAACGCTTGGGAATACGATAAAAGACATACTGGTCAGCCTGTTCTGGATAAAAATAATCAAATTGCAAACTTCATCACCACCCTTACCACCGGGAAGCGAGAACATCTCTTTAGATATGCTACCATCGACTGAACCATCATTTTCTACACACCCTGGTTATCTCCCTTCTTCTGCAAAAGATCTCTCGTACACCAACCAATACAAGGCCCTTTCTTTTTGTACGGACAGTCAGTGCATTTTGTTTTCTTAACAGGTGGCTGTTCTTTGATAAGGTAAAAACATTTTTCCTCTCCGCCTAATATGCAGCCTTTCTTCTTACCGCCCCAGTAATAACAAAACTTACAATTCTTTGGTTTATCCTCTGCAAATTTCAATGTCTTCACTTCACCACTCATCATCATTAACCTCCATTTCTTAAATTTGGGCATAAAAAAACCGACTGATTTCTTTCTTGAAACCAATCGGTTATGTATTTCTTAATTATTACTCTGTATTCATTTCCTTAATCACCGTTATAGGTATCCGTATTTCATAAAATTTCTCCAGTCGATTTTCCTCTTCAAATTTGATTAACTGTTCTTTTGTTGGCCAAAATGGATATTTTGACGCTAACATAATATTCTTTCGATCCTTTAATCTTTTTATTTGAATCGTATTTCCCTTTATCTCCAAATATCCTCTTTCTGCGAAACTGTCTAAATCGTTCTCGGATACTCTCTTACCATTTGATACAAGTTGCAATATTCCTCTGCAAAAATTTCGATGAGTATTAATGTAAATTGATTTATCCTTTAATTTACAAACAACTTTTTCATCAAAAACATCTTTAAAGCTCTGAAAAAACTCCTTTATAATTAGAATATCGCTTTTGTTTTGAAAACTGCTACACATTGTAAGTTGGTATCCGTTGAAGGACTTAACGATTTGTAGACACCCCGCTCTTTTTACAATAAAGAACTGTTTAAGAAACCATATACATATTAGTGCAAATAAAATCGTCAAATATTCTTTCCTCAGCATTCCAACAACAATAGCCAATACAGAAAGTACCGTCTCTGTATATCCCCCGATAACACAGAATATTTTTGCTTTCAAAAAAGAAACTCTTCTCTTCATATAAACACACTCCTCGTAATATCTTTATACTATTAGGCGTTTGCGAAACGCCACAAGCCGCATAAATACTGCATCTTTTGTTTCTAAA
>ERZ1032130.107-NODE-107-length-25922-cov-6.168671_pt1 | contig 25922 bp, 22 predicted proteins | sample MGYA00517879_ERZ1032130 | MGnify/ENA primary metagenome ERZ1032130 (study PRJEB33719, sample SAMN04262597) | wastewater metagenome | biome: rural village; feature: animal feces; material: feces | host: Bos taurus | place: El Salvador | collected 2012-01-31 ...
ACTCCAATGTTTATTATCCAAATACTTTCTTTCCATCTATGTAGGTGGCCATCACATTTGACTGGCTTTCAAAGAGACATCCATCCATGATCACGATATCTGCATCTTTACCTACTTCAATAGAACCTACGCGATCAGCCACGCCTGCATGTTCTGCCGCATTGATCGTAATGGCTTTTAATGCATCGAATTTCTTCATGCCTTCCTTCACTGCAAGTCCTGCACACAATCGCAGGTACTGCTGCGGAATTACCGGTGCATCTGTTATGATAGACACATGGCAGCCTGCATTAGCCAGATCTCCCGGTGTCCGGAAGGATTTATTTTTTAACTCAAATTTGGTTCGATGTCCAAAGGATGGTCCCACTGCCAACATCACATTTTCTTTTGCCAGTTCCTCCACAATCAGACTTCCATCCGTTACATGCTCCAATGTAATGCGCACATTAAATTCTTTTGCAATACGCAGAGCTGTAAAAATATCATCTGCCCGGTGTGCATGAGCCTTTAACGGAATCTCACGACGAATGACCGGAAGCATGGCCTCCAGTTTAAAATCAAATGGCGGCTTTTTAGACAGATCATCTCCTGCCGCCTGAATCTTCGCATCATATTCCTGCGTTTTAAATAAAAGTTCTCTCAGCTTTGCAGCAGTGGACATACGGCTGTAATTATTTTTGTCTTTATAGCAGCGCTTTGGATTTTCTCCAAAAGCACATTTCATGGCAACCCGGTCGTTGATCACCATATCATCTACACGTTTTCCTACTGTTTTCATAGCAAGAAATGTACCGCCTACCACATTGGCACTTCCCGGTCCTACACAAACAGTTGTAACACCACCTTCTCTGGCCTCTGCAAATACAACATCCATAGGCTCCACACAGTCAATACCACGAAGATGAGGTGTCAGAATATCTGTCATCTCATTGACATCATCTCCCTCAAATTTGATACTGCTGCCGATGGTACCCAAATGAGAATGTGCATCCACAAAACCCGGATACACATGCAGACCTTCCGCCTCTACAATCTCGCATTCTGCCGGCACTTCAAGGTTTGCTCCAAGTTTCACAATTTTTCCCTGATTGATCAGAATGTCTTTCTTTTCCGGTATTTCATGCACTGCATCAAATACCAGTCCGTTACGAATACAAATCATTCGAAATCCCCCCTATATTATCTCATTATTTTTTTGTTCCTTTGGAGTTTCTTGCCGCCACTTTTAAGTTGCTTAACACCATTTCTTTTTCTTTATAGGTAATCGTCGGTGAAGTTTCTTTATTAAATACGTAGGCAAGCTCAAGTTCATCCTTTGTTCCAAGCTTCATACCATGGTTGCCCACCGCTGTCTTTTTCATTTCCGGTATATCGGAAATCGCAAGCTTTAAGAAATATCCTGCTTTTGACTGAAGAACTGCAAATTCACTTTTCTCCAGCTTCAATACTCCAATCACTTCATCCTCATCTGCAAGTTTTGTGGAAGCAATGGTTTTCTTCGCCACATCAAATTCTGCCCCTGCTACCACCTTGACCATACCTGTCTTTGTGGCAAACAGCAGTTTTTCTTCCAGAATGTCACTTAATGCAAACACACCCACCGCACGTTCTGCGGCACTGTCAAAATTACTGTAGTTATCAATCGGAACACCCTTATCACGGAATTTTCCAAACGGTACATCCATCACCTTAATGGTGTGCATCTTACCGGTATCCGTAAAGATCACCAGACGTCCCGTATTCATTACCTGAATCACATGGCGGTTTTCATTGTCTGCCGCTTCTTTATTGCGCTCATAGGTGGCCATATCCACAGTTTTGGCATAGCCAAAGCGGTCCATCAGGAACATCACCGGTGCTTCTTCAATCTTCTTTTCTTCGTAAACTGCAGCTTCTGCATTTTCAATAGAAGTTCTTCTCGGGCGGTCAAATTCCTTTTTATAGCCATCCATTTCCTTTAAGAGAACCTTTGTCATAGCCTTGTGATTTTCCAGAACATCCATATAAAATGCGATTTTCTTCAAGGTTTCCTCATGCTCACGAATCAGAGCTTCCACTTCCAGTCCGATCAGCTTCTGCAGTCTCATTTCCAGAATCGCCTGAGTCTGGCGCTCTGTAAAATGCAGTTTTTTCGCATCTTCTTCAGAAGCTTTGGAACGGAATTTAATATTCCCCGTTTCTCCTCGTGTGAGACATGCCTTTGCATCCTTCACATTCTTACTGCCGCGAAGGATTTCAATGATCAGATCGATCACATCACATGCTTTGATGAGACCTTCCTGGATTTCCTTTTTGTCCAGTTCCCTATTTAATAAGGTCTTATATTTTCTTCCGGCCAGTTCATACTGAAAGTCCACGTAATACTCTAACACCTTTTTCAGCCCCAGAGTTTCAGGTCTTCCATCTGCCACTGCCAGAATATTCACCCCAAAGGTATCCTCCAGCTTGGTCTTTTTATATAGAAGGTTTTTCAGATTTTCTACATCCGCACCCTTCTTCAATTCCAGCACAATGCGGATTCCTTCTTTTGAGGACTGGTTGGAGATGTCTACAATGTCCGTTGTTTTCTTTGTTTCGATCAGATTTACGGTATCATTCAAAAATTTTGCAATGTTATTGCCGATCATGGTATATGGGATTTCTGTAATGACAAGGCGCTGCTTCCCGCCTTTTAAATCTTCCACTTCCACTTTTCCCCGGATCTTAATTTTCCCCATACCGGTTTCATAGATGTCTTTTAACTCATCTTTGTTGATAACGATCCCGCCTGTAGGAAAATCCGGTCCCGGCATAATTTCCAAAAGCTCTTCCGTGGTAATCTTTGGATTTTTCATATAAGCCTTGGCAGCTTCCATAACTTCTCCAAAGTTATGAGGCGGCACGTTGGTAGCCATACCAACCGCGATTCCTTCCGTACCATTGATCAAAAGGTTTGGCACACGTACCGGAAGGACTGTCGGTTCTTTTTCTGTCTCGTCAAAGTTTGGCATAAAATCCACCACATCTTTGTCAAGATCATTTAAAAACACTTCCTGGGTTACCTTCTGAAGCCTTGCTTCCGTATATCGCATGGCCGCAGCACCGTCACCCTCGATGGAACCAAAGTTCCCGTGTCCATCTACCAGCGGCATGCCTTTTTTGAAATCCTGTGCCATTACAACTAACGCATCATAGATGGAGCTGTCACCATGGGGATGGTATTTACCCATGGTATCCCCTACGATACGGGCACATTTTCTGTATGGTTTGTCATATTTGATACCCAGCTCATGCATATCGTACAGGGTACGGCGCTGAACCGGCTTTAATCCGTCTCTCACATCCGGAAGGGCTCTGGCGATAATAACGCTCATGGCATAGTCAATATAAGACTTCTGCATCACCTCCGAATATTCGGTTCTGATAATTCTCTCTTCCATTGCTTCCCCTCCTTAAAAGTCCAGTTCCGCATCCGTTGCGTGCTCGTGAATGAACGCGCGGCGCGGCGGAACCTCTGTTCCCATAAGCATTTCTGTCACATTGGAAGCCATTCTGGCATCCTCGATTTCCACACGTTTCAAAATACGGGTTTCCGGATTCAGTGTGGTTTCCCAAAGCTGGTCTGCATCCATTTCACCCAAACCTTTGTAACGCTGTAAGGTAAAGCTTCCCTTGTGGCATTTGCGGTACTCTTCCAATGCCCTGTCATCGTAGAGGTATTCTTCTTCCCCTACTTTTGGCATGGCTTTGTAAAGAGGCGGCATAGCAATGTAAACATGACCTTCATAGATCAGTTCCGGCATAAAACGGTAAAACAAGGTCAGAAGCAACGTGCTGATGTGGGCACCGTCCACGTCGGCATCGGCCATAATGATAATCTTATCATAACGAAGTTTTGTGATATCAAAATCGTTTCCGTAGCCTTCTGAAAAACCGCATCCAAATGCATTGATCATGGTCTTGATTTCTGCATTTGCAAGGACTTTATCAATGCTTGCTTTTTCAACGTTCAAAATTTTACCGCGGATTGGCAGGATTGCCTGGAAATTTCTGTCTCTGGCAGTTTTGGCAGAGCCTCCCGCAGAATCCCCTTCCACGATGAAGATTTCACATTTGGAAGCATCCCGGCTTTCGCAGTTTGCAAGCTTTCCGTTGGAATCAAAGGAATATTTCTGCTTTGTCAGCATATTGGTTTTTGCACGTTCCTCAGATTTACGGATTTTGGCTGCTTTTTCCGCACAGCTTAAAATATTCTTTAAGGTTTCTAAATTTCTGTCAAAAAATCTTGGAAGCTCATCAGAAGCTACTTTTGCAGTGGCTTTGGATGCATCCTGATTATCCAGTTTCGTCTTTGTCTGACCTTCGAAACGTGGTGCAGGATGTTTGATGGAAATCACCGCAGTCATTCCGTTACGGATATCCGCACCTGTAAAATTGGCATCCTTTTCTTTTAACACACCGATTTCTCTGGCGTAGCTGTTCATAATAGTGGTAAAGGCTGTCTTAAATCCGGTCAGATGAGTACCACCCTCTGCATTGTAAATATTGTTACAGAAGCCCAGTACGTTTTCATGGAACTCATTCACATACTGAAAAGCCCCTTCCACAGTGATTCCTTCGGATTCTCCTTTAAAATAGACCGCATCATGAAGAGCTTCGCTCTTTTTGTTAATATCCTTTACAAATCCAATGATTCCATCCGGTTCGTGAAATTCCAAATGGTTCACTTCCGCACCGCGACGGTCTTCAAAAATAATGGTAAGCGCAGGATTGAGGTAAGCTGTTTCATGAAGACGGCTGATTACCTCTTCTTCCTTAAATCTTGTTTTTTCAAAAATCTCCGGATCCGGCAGAAAATTGACCTTTGTACCGGTCTTTTTTGTATTTCCAAGAATTGGAAGCAGACCGTTTTCCAGCTCAATGACCGGAATTCCCCTCTCGTAACGGTCATGGTGGATAGCCCCTTCTCTGCTGATCTGCACATCCATATAGGTAGAAAGGGCATTTACAACAGACGAACCTACCCCATGAAGCCCGCCGCTTGTTTTATATACAGAATCGTCAAATTTACCGCCTGCATGCAAAGTGGTAAAAACAAGACGGGCTGCAGACATTCCTTTTTCATGCATACCAACAGGGATGCCTCGTCCGTCATCGTTGACCGTACAGGAGCCATCCTTTTCCAGATATACTTCAATTTTGCTGCAGTGTCCGGCAAGATGCTCATCTACTGCATTATCCACGATTTCATAAATTAAGTGGTTTAACCCCTTCCTGGAAACACTTCCAATGTACATCCCCGGACGTTTCCTGACTGCCTCAAGGCCTTCTAATACGGAAATACTCCCCGCATCATAGGTCTGTTTCTTTCCCATAACCTGACTCCTTTTCCTTTATAACTTCTTTATACAAAAATAACCACTCCCAATGGAAGTGGCTATGCAGCTTTAACAGTCCGTACGGGAATCGAACCCGTGTTTCCGCCGTGAGAGGGCAGCGTCTTGACCGCTTGACCAACGGACCATCATCACTTGGACATTATAGACCCAAACAGATGTTTTTGCAAGTTAATTTTTCTAATTTTTGATTTTATTCTTTGTAATGTATTATCTATGGACTTATCTTTTTTTCCGAGCATTTTTGCAATGGTCCTGTAATCCTGTCCTTCCAGAAACAATTCCAAAACCTCTTTTTCCATAGAACTTAAATGTTCCTGAACTTCGAAGTACATCTGCTGGTAGTTCGCTCTTTCAATAACGGCTTCCTCCATACCATATCCCGGTAAATGCTCCGACTCTTCCGAAAGTGAAATATATCCGTTCAGCGGGGCATTTTTCAGTCTGCCGGCAGCTTCAATGGCAGTGTAGATCTGTCGCTCCACACACAATCTGGCAAAGGCTGCAAAAGGAGTTCCATTTTCAGGATCATAATCTCTGATGGCTTTAAAAAGTCCGATCATTCCTTCCTGAATCAGGTCTTCTTTGTCTCCCCCTACCAGAAATAAAGCTCTGCTTTTACTCTTTACAAAAGGCTTGTACTTTTCTAACAAATAATCTTCTATAGCTGATTCACCGGCACGAAGCCGGCAGATCAGCTCTTCATCACTAAATTCCTTGTAATCAATCATTAGCTCAATCTCTGCCGAACAATTTCATAGGCCAGGACCCCGGCTGCTACTGAAGCATTCAACGAATCAATATCACCCTTCATCGGAATCGAGACAATATAGTCACATTTTTCACGAACCAGACGGCTCACACCTTCGCCCTCATTGCCGATTACAAGACCAATGGCTCCTCTTAAATTTAAGTTATACATTACTTCGCCGCCCATATCAGCACATACAAACCAGAGGCCTTCTTTTTTCAGTTCCTCAATGGTTGCTGCCATATTTGTCACCTTGGCAACCGGTGTATAATTCAGGGCACCTGCAGAGGTTCTTGCCACAGTGGCTGTTAAGCCCGCAGCGCCTCTTTTGGGAATGATCACACCGTGAGCACCGGCCAGGTTTGCCGTACGGATGATGGCTCCCAGGTTATGGGGATCTTCAATCTTATCCAGCAGGAAAATAAATGGCGGTTCATTTTTTTCCCGCGCCAATGCCAGAATATCTTCCACTTCTGCATAGTTATAAGCTGCTGCATAAGCAATCACACCCTGATGATGACCGGTTTCAGACAACTGATCCAAACGTTCTTTTTTTACAAACTGGACAATGCAGTCATGTTTTTTTGCTTCTCTTTTCACTGTCTGGATCGGTCCATCCTGGCAGCCGTCTAAAATAAATACTTTATCAATGGTTTTTCCGGAACGAAAAGCTTCGATAACAGCATTTCGTCCTTCGATTGTTAATTCTTCGTATCTCACAGTGTTACCTCCGCTTTTTCTACTCCCAAATGGATGAGTTTTATCATTCGTTCTATATCGCCTTTTAAATACAGATATCCCATCAACGCTTCAAATCCGGTAGCTCTGCGATATTCTGACATGGTAGCATTTTTCGCCCGTGTCACTGCTTTCGCATTGCGCCCACGTTTGTACACCGCCATCTCTTCTTCCGTCAGTTCATCCTTTATGGCTTCAATCATAAGTGCCTGTGTCTCTGCTTTTACAATTTTTGTAGCCGCCTTATGAAGCTTTTCTGCCTGTGTGTTTTTCCGTTCTACAAGGACCGTCCGCACCACCAGCTCAAAAATCGCATCACCGATATATGCAAGGGTCAGCGGGGAGTAGGTACGTAAATCCTGCTCCTCTAACCCGAACTCATTCAGAAACTTTTCTTTTAATATTAAGCTCTTTTCCATTGTACTCCTTCGCGTGTATCTTTCAGAATGATACCCTTTTCCAGAAGCTCATTACGGATTTCATCTGCTCTTGCAAAATCCTTTGCTTTTCTTGCTGCCTGTCTTTCAGCGATCAGATTTTCAATTTCTTCATCAAGAAGCTCTTCTTCTTTTTCTACGATAACACCTAAAATATCGCAAAGCTCTGTCAAAGTCTTTCTCACTGTTTCAAGATATGCTTTTGCATTGTCTGCAGATGCATGGGTATTTGCATATTTTACAAGCTCAAACACTGCTGAGATAGCATCTGCTGTATTAAAATCATCATCCATGGCTTCTTCAAATTTCTGAACAAATGCTTTTACTTCTTCCAAGGAAGCTGTTTCTTCTGCTGTCATTTCTTTTTCTTCTGCATTTCCAATGAAATGTTTTAAGTTTTCAGCAGCAGTTACGATACGTTCCAAGCTGTTTTTAGAGCTTTCCATCAGTTCTGCACTGAAGTTCAACGGACTTCTGTAATGTGCCTGCAGCATGAAGAAACGAAGAATCTGCAGATCATATTTCTCACTGATTTCACGCACTGTAAAGAAGTTTCCTAATGATTTGGACATCTTCTTATTATCAATATTTAAGAATGCATTGTGCATCCAGTATTTTGAGAACACCTTTCCGCAGCATGCTTCACTCTGTGCAATTTCATTTTCATGATGTGGGAACACCAGGTCTTCCCCGCCGCCATGAATATCGATCTGTTCACCTAAATATTTTTTAGACATGACAGAACATTCAATGTGCCAGCCCGGTCTTCCTTCTCCCCATGGAGATACCCATGCAGGTTCCCCTTCTTTTTTCGGTTTCCAAAGTACGAAGTCTAAAGCATCTTCCTTTTCATCTTCACCGGATACTAAGAGTGTTCTGTTGCCAGCTCTTAAATCATCCAGATTCTTATGGGATAATTTTCCGTAGGAATCAAATTTTCTCGTACGGAAATAAACTGTTCCGTTTACAGGGTAAGCAAATCCTTTCTCAATCAGGTCACTGATCATTTCGATCATACCATCGATTTCCTGTGTTGCCAGTGGATGAGTTGTAGCCGGCTTAATGTTCATTCCAGCCATATCTTTTTTACATTCTGCGATGTATCTCTGAGAAATTTCATCTGCAGAAACACCTTCTTCAATTGCTTTTTTGATGATCTTGTCATCTACGTCTGTAAAGTTGGATACAAAATTCACATCATATCCTTTGTATTCAAAATAACGGCGAACAGTATCGAAAACGATCATTGGTCTTGCGTTTCCAATGTGAATGAAGTTATATACTGTTGGTCCGCAGACATACATACGCACCTTTCCTTCTTCGATTGGCACAAATGTTTCTTTTCTTTTTGTTTCAGTGTTATAAATTTTAATCATGTTCTATCTCCCTTTGTAAATTTGTTACAATTTCTCTTAATTCACGATTTTCATTTCGAAGCGCGATAATTGCATCCAGTACCGGGTCAGGCAGATTTACCTGATCCAGATCCATACGAGGTTTTTTATTATCTCTCTTTACAATACGTCCCGGAACACCTACCACCGTGCAGTTTGGCGGTACCGGTTTTAATACCACGGAGCCTGCACCGATTTTAGAGTTCTCTCCTACTGTAAAGGAACCGATAATCTTTGCTCCGGCACTGACCATCACGTTATCTTCCAGGGTCGGATGACGTTTCCCGGTCTCTTTTCCTGTACCGCCCAAAGTTACTCCCTGATACAGTGTTACATTATCTCCAATAATCGCTGTTTCACCAATGATCACCCCTGAACCATGGTCAATAAACAGGCCTTTTCCGATGGTTGCACCCGGATGAATCTCGATCCCGGTCTTTCTCGCTGCCCTCTGTGATATCCAGCGCGCCAGAAAATAATGCTTTTTCAAATATAATTTGTGAGCCACTCTGTATCTGAGCATCACCTGAAAGCTGGGATACAAAAGCACTTCCATCGGGCTTTTAATAGCAGGGTCACGTTCCTGAATAACCCGGACCTCTTCTTTGATTCTTGAAATCATTCCCATTATATCAACTCCTCACTTGCGGCTTTGACGAATAAAAAAAACCTCATCTCTGCATTCAATCAACCTGTGCTGTTTTCACAGGGACTCTGCTTAGAGACGAAGTTATCCGCGGTTCCACTCTAATAAAGGCAAGCATGCCTTCACTCAAAGCACGTAACGAGTGCGAATCGTATTCGGCTAGGCTGCATCACTTCACCGAATCAGCTCCCGGATGCACTTCCTTTATATTTCCACCAGATTCGCTTTCAGCCGGTGACGAATCCTCTCTGCTGCTTTCCTATAAAGTACTTTTCCGTTCATTGCTTTTATGTTCTTCACTTATTGATTAGAATATGCGATAAAAGCTGATTTGTCAAGGAAATTCCCTCTACAGCAGCTCCTTATAAAGTCTTAACACGTTTTTATAAAAAACACGTTCAACCTGTTTTTCGCTCATACCGCGTTTTTTTAATCTTTCTGCCAGTGTCTGCATATTGGAGCAGTTTTCCAGTTCCAGCCCGCAGCCAATACCGTCAAAATCAGATCCCAGACCCACACTTTCAATTCCGGCAACATTTACCATATATAAAATATGATCGGCAATCCATTCTGTTTTAGTAAATTCTGCATTTTCACGCAAAAATCTGCTGAAGAAATTCGCCCCGATCACACAGCCTTTTTCACCCATACGTTTTAAGAAATCATCTGTCAGATTTCTCTGATGAGGGCACAGACTTCTCGCATTGGAATGACTTGCCACAAATGGTTTTTTCGTAATCTGCAGCATATCTTCGATACCTTCGTCAGACATATGGGATACGTCTGGAATCATCCCAAGCTCTTCCATGCGTTTCACAAATTCTATACCTGTTTCTGTAAGTCCTTCACGGTTTCCTGAATAGTTTCTGGGAGAAACTGGTGGATACTTTGAAGTTGAGCTGCTTAAAGAATTGCAGAAGTTCCACACCATTGCCACCATGCGAACTCCATAGCCATAGAATTCCTCCAGTTTTTCTACTTCTCCAAGGCATACTTCTCCCTCCTCCAGAGTCAGCAGAGCGGAAATTCTACCTATTTCATGATTCCTCAATATATCTTCATAGGTCAATACCTGAGAAATCACATCTTTGTTTTTTTCCATCTCATCTGCAAATACCTCGTACTCCGCTTTTGCTTCCTCATATAGATCATCGCATTCTCCCTGCTCTACAAAAAGAGAAAAGTTTTGCAGAAGATAATCTGCTTTCTTCATCTTCTCCAAATCCATATGCAGGGTATTTTTTGCCAGACAATCATTTGTGCCTGCTCTGCGCCTTTTTAACAGCTGACAAATGGTATCACTGTGCATATCTGCTATTTTCATAAATTTCCCCTAAACAGCCTCATTAATACATATTTTTGAAAGAACCTGAACATCTTCCAGTCCTGTGATTCTTCTTTTACCAAATACAAATTCTGTTAATTCTGCGACAGACACAGAAATGTTCAGAATATTTTCCTTTGCATATGCATTCTCTGATAATTTGCAGCATCTGCTGTCTTCTTTTGAAATCTCCCACAGAAACTGACTATTATTTTCCGGGATAATCTCATCTTTTACGTTCAAAACGACCTTCATCTTAACATTACTTCTAAGAAAAGAAAGCATCCTCTCCACATGAGTAATTCTCGCCATAATATACGGAACAATCTCAAATGGCGGATCTCCTGCACATACACGCTCTTCTTCCAGCATCTTTTCCACATACCAGTCATCCTGAAGGGTATATACATCAAACTGCTCCGCCATTTTTTTATTTGCCCGCTCCGGCTCTATAGGCAGCTCCACTTTTTTCTGCTGATAAACAATCCGAAAATCAAAGGGCTCATAAATTGCACGATTCGCCGGCATCAGATAGGTAAATGGATGCTCCTCTCTACGTATATCATTCAGGGATTTTATAAGCAGCTTTCTCATCATTCCCTGATGACGGCAATCTGCCTTTGTAGCTACCGCTACATAATAATATGCATCCACGGCTGTCCCATTGACTGACAAACGGTACGGATTCAGATGGAGCATGGAACAGATTTCCCCCTCCTGTTCCAGCACCAGAATCCGATTATTTTTTGTCACATAAGAGTAATAGTATTTTACAAATGCATCCTTATCCTCCGGAAATGCTTCCCTGTAAAGTGTCTCCGATTTTCTCTTTTCGTTGTCCGCAAGGTAGCGAATCATTACGCTTCCTCCTGCTTTCTGGTACATCCGCCGCAGCTGCCGCACTGCCTCTCCTGCATCATCTGATCATCATAAGCATAATTTGCCACAGTTTCCAAAAGACAGATTGCCTGGGCAGAAATTCCTTCTCCGGCTCCCGTAAATCCAAGTCCTTCTTCTGTAGTCGCTTTTACATTCACCCTGCTTACCGGTACTTTTAATGCTTTTGCAATATTTTCTCTCATCTGTGGAATGTGAGGTGCCATCTTTGGTCTCTGTGCAATGATGGTAGCATCCACATTTCCAACCAGAAAGCTGTTTTCCTCCAAAAGTGTAACCACATGCTCTAAAAGCTTTAAGCTGTCAGCCCCTTTGTATTTTGGGTCTGTATCCGGAAAATGTTTTCCGATGTCTCCCAATGCTGCTGCTCCTAAAAGTGCATCTGAAATTGCATGTAACAACACATCTGCATCTGAATGTCCCAACAATCCCTTTTCATATTCTATTTTCACACCGCCCATGATCAGATCACGGCCTTCCACCAGTTTGTGTACATCATAACCCATACCAACGCGCATGATAAATCCTCCTAAAAAGTGTCTAATAATTTTTTAATTCATTTTCTCTCATTTTTCTGCTTTTTTGCTTAAAATACGCCGTAGTTCTGCTATCAAGGATAATTCTTCACTGCAGCAATCAAATCCGGCATTATATTTTTCAATAACTCCGACCAGTGTGATTTCACTTCCACATGCTTTTTCTATTTTTTCCATATGTTCCATTAGTATCCACTCTGGTTCGTATCCCGCCTCAATGATAGAACAATATCTTCTGCTGCTATCTTGAAGTTTCGCTACTCTATTCTTTACCGCTATCCATTCTTCTTCACTTAGTCCATCAGGGCAATCCATGTTTAGAACAGGCATAAAATCGCACATTAATTCCGACTGAGCATATATTGCTGCGCTCAACAAATCTGTTCTCTCTTCAGTAGTCTGGGACATCATCCCTTCCACATCAGAAAATGCATGGTCATGATCCATAAGTGGATATAATCCTGTTAGCAGGCCCGTTGCATTATCCATAAAATACCCCCAATTTGCCGTATGACGGTCTATATTATTAAGAATATAATCTGCAATATGCATTTCAAGATAATGTCTATTATCCAGTCGGACAGTTTCTTCATATACATCCATACCGTGATTTTCACAATATGTCTGATAGTCCTCAAAATTAACCATGGAAACATCCTCTGATGTCAATAATTCACACTTGACAACTATCTCGCCCAAGGCTTCTATCTGCTCTTTTCGTCTGGAGCTGACAACCATCTCCAGTTCTTCACCTGTAACTTTCTCATACCTCACATGATAAAACCCCAATACATCAAGAATTAAAGATGCTGCCAAATCCTTTCTGGCTACTTTATAAAGGAAAGTCTTGCCTTCCTTCTTAACCCATGCTTTCGCAGTAACACCCTGAGTTGTATATTCCGGAGTGTGAATCTTTCCTGTTTCCCATAAAGCATCTCCAACCAAAGCAGTGGATGCCATTCCTTTTGAAATATCATTATCGAACAGATTTATATCCTTCCATGATATGTCAGAACCATCTTCTTTGAACCAATACATGTCAGAATAGCTCAGTCCATTGCACGCTTTGCAGATAGAGTAGGCATTAGATTGTGGTACTCTGCCTGCATTTAGTATCATCTTACTATTTGTTCTGGATAACTGAATTGCTCTCGCGCTAATCCAATTCCCATAAAAATCCTCCAAAGAAACATTTCTTTTTCTGATACTAAATGGTAAAAGTTCTTCACATAAAACTTCACATTTTCCATCCTGTATCTTTAGAACCAGAACATCTTTTGCCATTAGTAACAAACTCATCTAAACACCCTTTTCCTGCTTGCTTTTTGATTAATTTTAAATTACACCTCAAAAAAAGGCAAGCCAAATATATGCATCTGCCTACTAATCCACAATGGAATCAATTTAGGATTGCATGCTTTGGAAGATTCAAAAATTTCTTGCAATTATATTCCAAAACGATAATAATAAACATCAGATAACAAAAAATTAAAATCATTTTTCATAGAAGGAGTTCAATTTATGGAAGTATTACAGAAACTTGAACAGGAAGCCTATGAAGCCGCCTGTGAAATATTAGAAATTGCGAAATTGAAAAAAGGAAATCTCTTTGTTGTAGGATGCTCCACCAGTGAAGTAATCGGTGGAATGATCGGTAAATCTTCCAGCCCGGAAACAGCAAACGCAGTATTTGCAGGCATTTACCGTGCTACAAAAGAACATCAGGTATATCTCGCTACCCAGTGCTGTGAACATTTAAACCGCGCACTCATCATGGAACGTGAAGCCGCTGAAAAATTCGGTTACGAAGAAGTGAATGTGGTACCACAGCCAAAGGCCGGCGGTTCATTCTCAACAGCAGCATACGCTGCATTCAAAGAACCTGTTGCAGTGGAACATATCAAAGCCCATGCGGGCATGGACATTGGCGACACCTTCATCGGCATGCACTTAAAAGACGTGGCAGTGCCGGTTCGAATCAGCCGCAAAACCATCGGGGAAGCTCACTTAACCTGTGCCCGCACCAGAGCAAAATTTGTTGGCGGTGTCCGTGCCGTCTATGACGAAGCAAAATTATAATCTATTTAATTTGACAAAAAGGGAGAGGCATCCTTCGCCTCTCCCTAAAATTTTATCTTATCTGTGATTATGTAATAATTCGTGAGCTTTTCCTTTGAAATATCCATTGTAGAATACATCCATTAATGGGTTTTCATCAGATTTCTTGATTACCATAGATCCATCTGCTGCGTAAAGTCCTGCAGCTCTGGCAGCTTTGTGACGAGGACCTGCCGGAATTGGCTGTCCGCCACCCATGATACATCCACGACGACATGCCATAACTTCGATCAGATGGTATTCTTTTTCACCGTTCTGAACCTGTTCCATCACTTTACGGGCATTTGCAAGTCCGCTTACTACGCAGATTTTCACATCGATTCCGTTGTATGGTACCACAGTTTCCTTAATACCTTCTTCACCACGGATACCGCATTTTGCGATCGCATCTAAAGTTGCACTGTCATGTCCGTCAGCAAGTCTTCTAAGAACCGCTTCCGTTACACCGCCGGTAACACCAAAGATGACACCTGCACCGGAACCGATACCAAATGGCATATCACAGCTTTCCGGTTCAATCTTATCAAATGCAATACCTGCATTTTTGATCATGCGGATTAATTCTGTTGTTGTGATAACGGTATCTGTATCTTTTTCGCCCTTTGTATAGCTGTCTTCTCTCACAGCTTCCATCTTCTTCGCTGTACATGGCATAATAGAAACCACGTGAGTTTTCTTGCCCTGTGCATGTTCCGGATCTCTGTACCATTCTTTTAACACTGCAGAGAACATCTGCTGTGGTGAACGACAGGTAGATACATGTTCTTTCATATCCGGGAACTGATCACCAACAAATTTTACCCATGCCGGACAGCAGGAGGTAAGAAGTGGTAATTTACCGCCGTTTGCTACTCTGTCAAGGAATTCTGCACTTTCTTCCATGATGGTAAGGTCGGCTGTATAAGTTGTATCGTATACTTCATCCACACCCATTGCATGTAATGCAGCTACGATCTTACCCATTACATTTTCACCATTCTTCATACCAAAGGCATCACCAACTGCAACTCGAACAGCCGGAGCAATCTGAGCTACTACTCTTGTATCTTTGTCGCCCAGTGCTTTCCAAACTTCATCCATATTTGTACGGATTGTCAGAGCACCTGTTGGACAGAATACACGACACTGTCCACAGCTTACACAATCAGTTTCGCTTAATTTCTTTTCAAATGCAGGTGTTACAGTTGCCTCTGTTCCACGATTTGCAAAGCCTAATACGCCAATGCCCTGAAGTTCAGAACAAACACGAACACAGTTACCGCATAAAATACATTTGTTAGGATCACGGACGATTGCAGGTGAGCTGTAATCAACCGGACGTATTTCATTATAATTTTCGTAACGAACTTTTAAAACTCCCATATTGTGAGCAAGCTCCTGTAATTTACATTCGCCGCTCTTTACACAGGTTGTACAGTCTCTGCAGTGAGCCGCAAGTAAAAGCTCTACGATCAGTTTACGATGCTTACGAAGTCTTTCTGTATGTGTGTAGATCACCATTCCATCTCTTGGTTCCTCTGAACAGGAAGCAAATAATCTGCCCCTTTCATCTTCTACTGTACAAAGACGGCATGCACCGAATGTAGATAATTCCGAATGATAGCACAGTGTAGGGATGTCAATACCGGCTTTTCGGATAATACTAAGTACGTTCTTTTCATCGGTAAATTCGACTTTTTTACCGTTAATTGTAATATATCCCATAAGTCACCCTCCTATGCTTCCACGTAGATCGCATTAAATGCACAGTTGTCTTTACAAGCGCCACACTTGATACATACTGTACTGTCAATGGTATATGGATTCTTCACTTTACCGGAGATCGCATTTACCGGACAGTTCTTCGCACACTTGCTGCAGCCCTTACAAAGGTCAGGGTTGATCACATATTTACGAAGTGCTGTACATGTCTTTGCACGACATTTCTTATCTACGATATGTTCAATATATTCGTCACGGAATGTACTTAATGTACTAAGTACAGGAAGCGGAGCACTCTTGCCCAAACCGCAAAGAGCCATGCTTTGGATCATTTTTGCAAGTTCTTCCAGTTTATCCAGGTCTTCCATTTCACCGTTGCCGTTTACAATCTTTTCAAGAATGTCAAGCATTCTCTTGGTACCTTCACGACATGGCACGCATTTACCGCAGGATTCTCTCTGGGTAAAACTCATGAAGAAACGGGCAACTTCCACCATACAGGTATTCTTGTCCATAACTACCATACCGCCGGAACCAACGATGGCATTGAACTTCTTAACGGAATCGAAATCAAGCGGTTCATCCAGGTGTTTTTCTGTTAAACATCCGCCGGATGGTCCGCCAATCTGAACTGCCTTAAATTCAGCGCCGTCTTTTAAGCCGCCGCCGATATCAAAAATGATTTCTCTTAAGGTAGATCCCATCGGAACTTCGATCAAACCTGTATTTTCGATAGCACCTGTTAAAGAGAAAGTCTTACATCCAGGGCTTCCTTCTGTACCGATAGAGCGGAACCATTCTGATCCATCAAGGATGATCTTAGGAACGTTTGCATAGGTTTCAACGTTATTTAATACGGTTGGCTTTTCCCACAGACCTTTTTCTACTGTACGAGGCGGTTTTACTCGCGGCATACCACGGTTACCTTCGATGGATGCTGTCAGGGCAGAACCTTCACCACAAACGAATGCACCGGCACCGCGGTTGATATGTAAGTGGAAGTTAAAGTCTGTTCCCATAATTTCATCACCAAGAAGACCTTTTTCTTCCAACTGTGCGATTGCACCGCGAAGTCTGGTAACAGAGTTTGGATATTCTGCACGAACGTAAATATAGCCGTGTTCTGCTTTCACTGCATAGCCGGCGATCATCATACCTTCGATGAGTTTGAATGGGTCACCTTCCATTACGGAACCATCCATGAATGCTCCCGGGTCACCTTCATCACCGTTACATACAACGAAACGTTCTGTTTCTTTCTGACGAGCCACCTGTTTCCATTTTTTACCGCATGGGAAACCACCGCCGCCTCGTCCGCGAAGACCGGATTTATCAACTTCATCAATCACTTCGTCTCTTGTCATTTCAAACATTGCTTTTTCAAGAGCTTTGAAGCCGCCTGCTGCCAAATATTCATCTAAGCTTTCCGCATCAACCTTACCACAGTTTTCAAGAACGATTCTTGTCTGTTTTGCAATAAATGGAATCTCGTCCGGACTTGTATAATGTGTATCCCCTTTAGAATATAAAAGTCTCTGGATCACTGTGTCTCCAAGGACAGTCTGTTCGAAAATCTCACGGCAATCTTCCGGCTGAACCTTTACGTACTGAACAACCTGACCACCTTTCTGAATACGAACCAGAGGTCCCAGTTCACAGAATCCCTGACATCCTGTTTTCTTTACGCCGATTTTATCATGTTCATCTTTGTCGTGCGGCGCAAATTCCAATTTGATGCCATCCAGTCCATCTGTCATTTCCTTAAAAATTTCATGAATTTTATTGGAGCCTGTTGCGATACAGCCTGTACCGGAACAGACTAAAATGCGACAATCATAAGAAGCAAGTTCTTCTACTGCCGATTTTCTAATATCTAACAATTCTTCTTTTGTTTTAATCATCAGCCCTTACCTCTCAATTCTTCAATTACTGCAAGTGCTTTTTCCGGTGTCATGGCAGGATGTACGTCCTCATTGACCATCATGGTTGGTGCGAGTCCGCAGGCTCCCAGACAGGAAACTGTTTCCACAGTAAACATCATGTCATCTGTTGTGTGTTTTTTCTTGCTAAGTCCAAGTTCCCCCCAGAGTGTTTCTAAAACCGGTGTAGATTTACGAACATGACAGGCTGTACCATCACATACTTTAATGACATATTTTCCTTTTGCTTCAAAGGAAAAGTTTTCATAGAAAGTAGCAACACTGTAAGCTTTTGTTTCAGTAATCCCGATTTCCTTAGCAATGTAAGTAAGAAGTTCTCCCGGCAGATAACGGTATTCTGCCTGAACATCCTGCATGATAGGAATTAAAGAACTGGCTTTTCGTCCATAATGCTCAATAATCTCGTCTGTTTTGTCGTAATAAGACTTATCCAGCATATTTGGTTCCCCCCTTATTATTTTATTTGTGCATTTTTACACATAATATTATTAAAATTATACCTTTTTCTACCAAAACTCACAATATATTAGTTTTGACTAACATCCTGTTTTTTACGGTTTTTCGGCGGTTTTTAGAAATTCCTTGTGTAAACTATTTTTCGGTGCTATAGTATTGTCTGTCAGAACGACAGGCAATTTTGCCGTTTTATCAGACGAAGGAGAATTGAATATGGAAAACAAAACAACAAAAGGTACCCGCAGTATGGTCGAACTGGCTCTCATGTCAGCCATCATCATTGTTATGGCAATGACTCCTCTTGGCTACTTAAAGACCCCTTTTCTTTCCATCACACTGCTGACAATTCCGGTGGCTGTAGGAGCAATCGTCCTTGGACCTAAGGAAGGAGCATTTTTAGGCGGTGTTTTTGGTGCTACCAGCTTTGCCCAGGCATTGACCGGTGCAGGTATGTCAGCAATTCTGCTGCAGACCAATCCACTGGGTGTATTATTTCTGTGCTTTGTACCACGAATTTTAGAAGGATTTTTATGCGGACTCATCGGCGTACTCATGCGCAGAACCAAATTTAAAAAAGCAGGATTTTACATTGCAGGATTTTCCTGTCCGGTACTGAATACCATTCTGTTTATGGGAACATTCGTAGCTCTCTTCTATCAGACAGAATACGTACAGACACTGGTAACCTCTCTTGGTGTGAATAATCCACTGGCATTTGTCATTGCATTGGTAGGTATTCAGGGACTCATCGAAGCAATTTTATGCGGTATCCTTTCAGGCACTGTTTCATTAACCTTGACAAAGGTATTAAAGAGATAATTTGTTCAAAAAAAGACTGTATCGGTTGACCGATACAGTCTTTTCACTTTTCAGATTATTTCACAGCTCTTTCCTTCCTGATCGCATCTAATATCTTATCTGCAACATCATCCTTACTCATCAGCGGAAGCTGTTCTCCGCCTTTTCTTGTAATGATCGTTACCACATTGGTATTGGTACCAAAACCGGCACCTTCCACTTTTAAATTATTCGCGATTACCATATCCAGGTTTTTCTTCACAAGCTTTGTAATAGAATTTTCCAGCATATTTTCCGTTTCCATGGAAAATCCGCAAAGGAACTGGCCTTCCTTTTTATTTGCTCCAAGGTGAGCCAGAATATCTTTGGTGCGTTCCAGCGCAATGCCAAGATCACCATCTTTTTTCTTCACTTTTTCTGCTGCCACCACTGCCGGTCTGTAATCCGCAACCGCCGCAGTCTTAATGATAATATCCTGTTTCTGCGCACGAGAGGTTACTTCCCGGAACATCTCTTCTGCACTTACAACGTTTACTACTTCTACAAATGGCGGCGGTGCAATCTGGACAGGACCGCTTACCAAGGTTACTTTTGCCCCTCGCATAGCTGCAGCTTTTGCAATTGCATAACCCATTTTTCCTGTAGAATGGTTGGTAATGTATCTTACAGGATCAATTGCTTCCTGTGTGGGACCTGCCGTCACCAACACATGAAGCCCCTCCATATCCTTTTCGGTAACCAGCGCCTTTAAAATATACTGAAGCAGTAATTCCGGTTCCGGCATCTTACCTTCTCCCGTATCTCCACATGCCAGATATCCGCAGGCCGGGTCAATCACTTCCATGCCATAGCATTTTAACAGTTTCATGTTATCCTGCACGATGGAATTTCTGAACATTCTTGTGTTCATGGCCGGTGCGACAATCTTTGGACACTGACATGCAAGAATGGTTGTCGTAAGCATATCGTCTGCAAGGCCATGAGCCATTTTGGCAATCACATTAGCCGTTGCCGGTGCAACCATCACCACGTCGGCCTTCTTGGCCAGCGCTACATGTTCTACACTATAGTCAAAATTTCTATCAAAAGTATCCACCAGACATTTGTTTCCTGTCAGTGTCTCAAATGTAATGGGATGAATGAAATTTGTTGCATTCTGTGTCATGATCACATGTACATCACAGTGCAGCTTCACCAGTGCACTTGCAAGACTTGCGATCTTGTAAGCAGCAATACTTCCGCTGACTCCTAAAATAACAGTTTTTCCTTTTAACATCTTCTTGTCCTCTTTTATCTTCAAATCCCGTCAGGGCACAGTTCACCTATTAAAATGAGTATATCAAAGTGCGTTGATTTTTACAAGTTCAAGTGTTACACTAAAATCAAATAGGCCATGAACCTTTGGAGGATTCTTATGATTTTAGCAATTGATATTGGAAATACAAATATTGTTGTGGGTTGTTTTGATAAAGAAGAAGTACTTTTTGTAGAACGCGTATCCACTGACCACACAAAAACCGAGTTGGAATATGCCATCAGTTTAAAAAATGTATTAGAAATTTATGATATCAATCCAAAACAGGTGGAAGGCGGGATCGTGTCTTCTGTTGTCCCACCTCTTACGAATGTTTTAAAAGCTTCTGCCGAAAAAATCATCTCCGGCGAAGTCCTTGTAGTAGGTCCCGGGGTGAAGACCGGCTTAAACATTATGATGGACAATCCGGCTTCCGTAGGAAGTGATTTAATTGTTGATGCAGTTGCAGCCATCAACGAATATCCTGTACCATTGATCTTTATTGATATGGGCACTGCTACTACCATCTCCGTAATAGATGAGGAAAAACGTTACCGTGGAGGCATGATTCTACCTGGTATCCGGGTTTCCATGGATTCTCTGACTTCCAGAACAGCACAGCTGCCTCACATCAGTATTGAACCGCCAAAACGCCTCATTGGCCGCAACACCATTGACTGTATGAAAAGCGGTATGATCTACGGGAATGCTTCCTGTATTGACGGAATGGTCCGTAAAATCCGAAAAGAACTGGGAAGAGAGGACGTCACCGTCATTGCAACCGGCGGATTTTCTAAAGTGATCATTCCTTACTGTGAGGAAAAAATCATTTACGATAACGAACTGTTATTAAAGGGATTACGCCTGATATACGAAAAGAACCGCTAATCTAGCGGTTCTTTTTATTCTTCAGTTTCGCCACAAAAGCTTCCCACTTATTTAAGCGTTCTGCTTTGCCCAAATTTTTCTGAACATTTTTTTCTTCACGTTCCACACGTTTATCAGGATAGCGTAACCTGTAATCTTCCACCACGCCGTCCATTTCTCTTTCTTTCAGCTTTTTAAAGACATACTTACTGATCAGATAATAAATGACTGCGAAGGTAGGAACTCCAATGATCATTCCCACAAATCCAAACAGATCTCCAAAGATCAGAATCGAGAATAATACCCAGATGCTGCCAAGGCCTGTACTTTGTCCTAAAATTGCAGGACCTAAAATATTGCCGTCAAACTGCTGTAAAATAAAAATAAAGATTGCAAAATACAGTGCCTGAATCGGATTGACTGTCAGGATCAAAATAACTCCCGGAACCGCACCAATAAACGGACCAAAAAACGGAATGATGTTTGTAACCCCCACAATGGTACTTATCAATACCGGATAAGGCATATCCATAATCGAAATACAGATAAAGCAAAGGATCCCTATGATCAGAGAATCCAACAGCTTCCCTCTGATAAAACCGCCAAAGCATTGATCCATTTCATGTACAATTTCAAAGATTGTTTCGATATGTTTTTTAGGTGCAACAGCACTGACCACCATTTTTGCCTGTCGCATCAGCTTGTCTGCCGAACTCAGTACATAGACACAAACAATAATTCCAATCACAAAATCAAACAAAAACCAAAAGGTGGAAAGTACACTTGCAGAAAGAGTGGTGATCAATTGCTGTGCCTTTGGAATTATGGTCTCTGTCAGCCACTCCTGCAGCTCTACAGTAGAGCTTTCCAGTGCAACATCGGCCGCCTCCTGAAGCTTTGGATTATCTTTTAATAAGGCTGCAACCCAGTCCGAAAGACTCTCTACCATCCCCGGCATACCAACAATAATAGAAGTAATACTCTCCATTAACTGCGGAAGCAGCATCCATAATAATAAATAGATCGCAACCACAAAAATGATCAGACCGGAAAAAATACCGATGGATAAGGTTGCTTTTTTATATTTTTCTCCCGTCAGCTTATCCAGATAAAGTGTAATCCCCTGGCTGATCGGATAGATCAAATATGCCATCACACAGCCTAAGATAAATGGCATCAACGTATTGGCAGCTGCCTTTAAATAGCCGCCCACTTCATTGATCTTAAATATTATAAAGAAAAAAAGGATGCTTAAGGAGATTGCCCCAAATCCTGCCAGCATTAGATAAATATACTTTTCAAATCCCTGTTTTCTCAAGGCCTGTGGTCCTCTCTTTCCTGTTCTTTATATTCTTCCGTAAGTTTTTGTAAAGTATCCGGCTCTTTAGGAATAAATTCCAGTTCAATCAGTGGATTGGTCTGTTTCATCCAACGCCATCCATGATAAAACACGAGTATAGAAATACAGGTGATCAGACAGTACCCTACCATTGTTTCCAGGGCATGGCTGACTGCCTGACTGGAACCTAATAATATTACAAAAAGATTTGCCGACATATGGGCAATGATTGGCGCCCACAAAGTACCGTACCGTTCATAGACCCATGCAAAAAAGATACCTAAAACGAAAGCATAGACTGCCTGAACCACATTAAAATGATAAATTCCAAATACTGCTGCGCTTAAAATAATCGCCGGATTCTTTCCCCAGTAACGTTTCATACGCAGATAGGTTACACCTCTCATGCTGAGTTCTTCAACGATACAGCCTAAAATTCCGGCGCTCAAAATCTGTAATACCATCCCTCCGCCCAACAGCACCTGGTTGGTTTCCTCGTAGCCGGGAAACATACTCGGCAGCGGAGTAAGGGAAATGATATTATTCATTGCCACTGCAATTGCTGCTCCACAGATAATGATTGCAAGATAATCTTTGTTGCTCATGGGAATCTCAGGCTTCTTTTCTCCTGCATTCCGAAAGTCCTCTCTATGCATTCGGTAATAAATCGGGATACAGATGATTGCTGCAATAATTAAAAACAGCACTGCATACCTATAGAACATTTCTTCATTGCCTAAAATCATCATTCCGATGATTGAAACCACATTCTGTGCGATCACATAGATAAACAAAGGCCATAATACATTCCAAATTTTTCTCAAAGCCATTACCTTCCTTCTGTCAGAGCCTGCACGTATTTTCCTGCATTGGTTCCTGCATCTTCACCAAGAATATTCAGTGCCTGCTGGGTAAAATGAATTCCGTCCTCCATATATGGCGGTTCACTTAAACTTTTCCCAAGGGTAGATATCAGTACAAAATTCTCATCTGTCTCACAAAGCTGTTCCTGTGTTTTCTGCATTTCCGTACAATCAAAGGCAACTCCATCACAAATACCGTTTCCGATCTGAATCACAAAGCATTTTTCCACGCCATATGGCTGCAGCGTAAAAAGCATTTTCTGCATTTCGCCTATATATTCTTCTTTCCGGATTTCCAGATAAGCGTCTGTTTCGCCCTGAAGCCACACCATATAAATGTGTCGGATATTGACCTTCTTTTCATTCATCACACGCTTGGCATTTTCCAGTCTTTGAATCACATCTTCCAAAAGATAATCATTAAAAGAACTGATTCTTGCGGAACCACGGGATGCAGAGACTGCTACCACACGTTCCCCGGTCTGCTCATAATAAGCATTCACAAAGGAGGTTACGAGGGAACCGTTTCTTGGAATCAACCCTCTGTCATCTAAATATCCTTCTCTGTTTTCATTTTCTCCAAAAGGCTCAGTAAGGACGCACAGCTCTTCCGGCTGGGAAATGGCACGATATTCATATCCTGCCCCTTTGATCAGCTCCGGTGCCTCCTTGGCATTGCCGCCGGCACCACTCATATTGCTCTGACCCATAAACAGGATCAGATCGGCCTCTTTTAGCGTATAATAGTCATCATACAAAAATTTTGCTGCTCCTGCTGCAGCTATCATGACTGCAAGCAGCATCAATAATCTTTTCCAAAGTTTTTTCATAATCTCTTTGATTTACATTCTATCCGGTGCTTCAAATCCAAGCACATCGATACATGCTTCTAATACTTTTCTTGTGAGAACCAAAAGGGCAATATAGGATGCCTGTTTCTTTTCGTCCTCTTCTCCCATGATTTTTGTATCATGATAGAACTTGTTAAATGCATTTGCCAGATCATAAATGAATGCACATACCTTATGCGGTGCATGCTCTGCACATGCATTTTCCATCATGGCATTGAATTTTGTAAGTTCCAGCATCAGTGCTTTTTCACCATCATTGGTTGCTTCACCAATGGCAAGATCTGAAACACCACCCTTTAATTCTTCGTATTTTCTTAAAATAGATTTGATACGGGCAATTGTATAGAGAATGTATGGGCCGGTATCACCTTCTGATGATGTAAATCTGTCAATATCGAAAATATAATCTTTAGAAGCCTGGTTTGATAAGTCACCATATTTTACTGCAGAAAGTCCCACGATTTTCGCAGTTGCTCTTGCTTCTTCTTCAGACTGTTCCCCACGTTCCATGATTTTCTGATACATCTGTTCATTGATATCCGCAATCAATGTTTCCAGTCTCATAACACCGCCGTCACGAGTCTTAAACGGCTTGCCGTCCTTGCCGTTCATGGTGCCAAATCCTAAGAATTTCAACTCTGTATTTTCGTTTACGATGCCGGTCTTTTTCGCACAACGGAACACCTGAATGAAATGCATTTCCTGACGTTTGTCTACAATGTAGAGCACTTCGTCCGGATGGAAATCTTCTTCACGCTGAACAAGGGTTGCAAGGTCTGTGGTAGTATAAAGAGACGCTCCGTCTGATTTTAAGATCATACATGGCGGAATTTCCTTTGTATCAGTTTCTTCTTTCACGTCCACAACCAGTGCGCCTTCGCTTTCATAAGCAAATCCTTCATTTTTCAGTTTTTCAACCATATCCGGAATATATGCCTGTGCGTCAGATTCACCTTTCCATAAATCAAAGGACACATTTAAGTTTGCGTAGTTTTTCTTAAGGTCTGTGACAGATACATTTAAAATATGCTGTAATAACGCACGGTATCCTCTTCTGCCCTGCTGTAATTCATGGGTTGCTTTTAAAGCAGCTTCTTTGTATGCTTCATCTTCTTTAGATTTACCGCTTGCTGTTGGGTAGATTTCTTCTAATTCGGAAATTGTAAATGGAGCTTCTGCAGGATATTCTCCTTCAAAGCTTTCATCGTAATATACCAGATCCGGTTTTCTAAGTCTTAATTCTGTAATAATGAGACCCAGCTGAAGCCCCCAGTCACCAAGGTGAACATCACCGATGACATTGTGACCCATAAATTTACTGATGCGTTTCACACTTTCCCCAATGATGGCAGAACGTAAATGTCCTACATGAAGTGGTTTTGCAACGTTTGGTCCGCCGTAATCAATTACGATGGTCTGCGGTTTTTCCACATTGTCACATCCCAGTCTTTCATCTTCCTGCATACCGTTTAAGTAATTTGATAAAAATGCAGGAGAAACTTTGATGTTGATAAATCCCGGATTCACTGCTGCAGCTTCTGCAAAGCAATCACTTTCCTGTAATTTTTCTACAACTGCATTTGCGATCATGATGGGT
>ERZ1032130.108-NODE-108-length-25438-cov-4.917583_pt1 | contig 25438 bp, 17 predicted proteins | sample MGYA00517879_ERZ1032130 | MGnify/ENA primary metagenome ERZ1032130 (study PRJEB33719, sample SAMN04262597) | wastewater metagenome | biome: rural village; feature: animal feces; material: feces | host: Bos taurus | place: El Salvador | collected 2012-01-31 ...
GCCGATTCATTATTGAGCTATCTAAAAAAATGCTCTTCAAGCATTGCTTCGGTCTGCATTCAAGCACATCAGCCAAACGATTGATACGCTTGGGCAGAACTTAAGCAATTTTCCTCGTGCTGCATTTTTGCCAAATGCCATGCACGGCAGGCAAAAGCCTATTATTCAGCCTTCTTTGTAGTCTTCTTTGCTGCGGGTTTCTTGGCAGCAGGCTTTTTTGCAGCAGGCTTTGGCTTCTCCTCAGCCTGCACAGGCTCCATGTCGCCTTCTTCAGCCTTGATGATGTTGTTACGCATCATCGTAACCTCGCGATTGAGCACCTCGATCTCCTTAGCCTGGTTACGGATAGTGGTGAGAAGTGCATTAAGCTCCTCGTTCTCGATTGAGAGCGGATATTGCTCCTCAACGCGTACGATGAAATCGGAAAGCACATTCATATAATTCATGAATGCCATGAACGGAGTGTCGTAGGGGCTATAGTGTGAGTGAACGGCGCCGTCGTTGCGGTGCTTTGTGCACATATAGAAGAAGTGGTCGCTTGTCTGCAGACGGTTCCAGTCCTCCTTGAGCTTGCGGTCGTCGCAAAGGCGAACGCGCTCAGAGATAGAATAGAGCTTCTTGAATGCCTCGTTCTGCAGGTCGTTTCCGAGCCATGCACTGGTGTCGCGTGCCTCATCGGCCCACGACATAGGATATGGGACAGACAATTCGCCCACCGATTTCAGCTTCGAGAGCGTCTCGCTCGGAGTCCAGAATGCGATATCCTTCTCCTTGGCAAAGCGTGGAAGTGCTTTCATGAACTCAAAGATACCGGTTTCGCGAGCCTGGAGTTCACCGAATGTCTCATAGTTCATGAAGAGGTTGATGATTTGCTCCTCTTGCGGAGTGCTTGCAATCCAGTCGATATATTTGTCGGCAGTCAATGGATATGCCTCCCACTCGGGGTTGCTGAAGCGGAACGAGATATCGTCGCTGAGCTTAGAGTTCTTCAAGAGAAGTTTCAGCTTAGGAGCTGCCGATGAAGCGTACACATAGTTGGGCGATTTCCAGCCGAGAATGTGCTTTGCGCCATCGGTGATTGCGCCCTTGAAGCCCATAGCAGCCACCATAGATGCAATATCATCGCTATAGATAAGCTCAGTGTTGCGGAATACTTTTGGCTTCTGGCCGAAGAGTTCCTGAATCTTGTCGTCGTGAGCCTTCACCTGTGCTGCAAACTCCTCGGGGTCGCCAAGCGATGCAAGTGAGTGTGCGTAGGTTTCCGACAGGAACTCAACACAGCCTGTAGCTGCAAGCTCCTTCATCGAGTCGATAAACTCAGGCACATATTGCTCGAGCTGCTCGAGAGCTGTTCCCGAAATAGAGAAAGCAACCTTGAATTTCTTGCCCGACTCCTTAATCATGTCGAGGAGCATTGCATTTGCGGGCAGGTAGCTGCGGTGTGCTATGCGTGTGATAATCTCGTCGTTTGCGAAATCATCATAGTAGTAGTGATCGTTACCAATATCGAAGAAGCGATAGGTCTTCAAACGGAACGGCTGATGTATCTGAAAATAAAAACAAATGGCTTTCATTTTATTGTCAAGTTTATTAAATGATTGTTATTGTTGTTTAGTTTTATTTTTGTCGCTTCATTTAGCCGCGACGGTTGTTATGTTTTTTAGTGACCTATCACCTTATGATAGATATCAATCACCTTTGCTCCTGCCTTCTTCCACTGGATAGTGTCGATTTCGGCAAGTCCCTTGTCGCGCAAGTGGTTGTAGAGCGCAGGATATTTGATAATGGCATAAATCGAGTCGGCAAGGGCATTGATGTCCCAGTAGTCAACCTTTATCACATTCTCAAGAATCTCGGCACAGCCCGACTGCTTCGAGATAATCGATGGAACGCCCATCTGCATTGCCTCAAGCGGCGAGATACCGAATGGCTCTGATACCGACGGCATGATATACACATCACTTGCAGCAAGCATCTCATACACCTGGCGTCCTTTCAAGAAGCCGGTGAAGTGGAAGCGGTCGGCAATGTCGCGGTCGGCAGCGAGGCGAATCATCTTCTCCATCATATCGCCGCTACCTGCCATCACAAAGCGTACGTTGTGAGTCTTGGCAAGCACGCGCGAAGCAGCCTCCACGAAGTATTCCGGTCCCTTCTGCATAGTGATACGTCCGAGGAATGTCACCACCTTGTCCTTACCCTTCTGCATCTTGATGCTGCGTATCTCCTCGCTCAGCGGCTCCACTGCATTGTGCACGGTAGTCACCTTGTCGGGGTTGATTCCATATTTCTCAATCACAGTCTGGCGAGTGAGGTTGCTCACGGTGATGATGTGGTCGGCATTGTTCATACCGTCCTTCTCAATTGCGAACACTGTTGGGTTCACATTGCCGCGGCTGCGGTCGAAGTCGGTTGCATGCACGTGTATCACAAGCGGCTTGCCGGTAACCTGCTTTGCATGAATTCCGGCAGGATAGGTGAGCCAGTCGTGTGAGTGTATCACATCGAAATCGACAGTGCGTGCAATCACGCCTGCCATTATAGAATAGTTATTGATCTCCTCGAGCAGGTTGTCGGGATAGCGACCCGAAAACTCAATGCAGCCAAGATCGTTGGTTCCCATGTAGTTGAAATCGGCATAGATATGGTCGCGCAAGTCGAAGTAGAGCTGCGGGTCCATCACATTGCCTATGCGGCTCTGCACATAGTCGTAGCTCACATCGCGCCATGCCACTGGCACACAGTTTGCGCCCACTATGCGGGCAAAGCTGCGCTCTTCGTCACCCCATGGCTTAGGAATGACAAAAGTGATGTCCATGTCGCCATTGTCATACATACCCTTTGTGAGGCCGTAGCTCGCTGTGCCCAATCCTCCAAGGATATGAGGTGGAAACTCCCACCCAAACATTAATGCTTTCATATATGGTAATGATGCAGTTTAATCTGGTTATATATTCAAATTCTTCAATAGTCGCAACACGCGCAGCACGCCGCCCACATTGGTAGCGAAGCTCACTGCTCCACGGCCGGTGAATGGCGGGTTGCCATCGTAAAGCTCCGAGAGCGATCCGATACAGCCTTGCGTCATCTCATCTTCAAAGCCAATCATCATGCGCTCAATGAACGAAACGCCGCTCATGCCGAACACCTTAATATATGCGTCGGCATAGAAGCCCATAAGCCACGGGCGTGCCGAGCCTTGATAGTAGGCATACTCGCGCTCAGCCGGGCTGCCGAGGTAGCACGGAGTGTAGCCATAGCTCTTCGGGCTGAGGGTACGAAGTCCCTTAGGTGTGAGCAGCTCGCGTGTTACCACATCGAGCACCGACTTGCGCTGACGGCGATCGAGCGGTGAGTAGTCGAGTCCGGCTGCAATAATCATGTTCGGGCGCACGCTCAAGTCGGTGAAGAGTCCGGTCACGTAGTCATAGAGGTAACCGAAGTCGTTCATAAACATATCGGTGAATGCGTCCTTGCACGTAGCAGCCACCTGCTCCCACTTCATCACACGCTCACGTTCAGACTCATCAGTAGCAAAGAGTGCGCTTGCAAACATCAGTGCATTATACCACAGTGCATTAAATTCCACTAAATAGCCTGTGCGAGCCACGATAGGAGTTCCATCGGGGTTCGACGAGTCCATCCACGACACAGGATAAGCCCTGCCGTTGGTCGAAATCAAGCCTGAGTCGTTTATTTCAAGATTAGGATGCTGATTATTAAGGATATAGTCAACTATCTCCTTCACTATTGCGCCATAGCGCTTGCGGGTCTCGGTCTCACCAGCCTCCTTATAGTATTGCTGTATGGCCCAAATAGCCCACAGCGGAACGTCGGGCAGGTCGATTCCCTGCATCACCGCATCGGTCTTGCCCTCAGCGATGAATGTGTGAAGCGACTTCTGTGCTGTGTCCATTATCTGCTCGAAGTCGCCGCGGTGGTGTACCGACAGCGTAGTGCCGGGCAGCGCGATAAACTCGTCGCGTGCACGAATCTTAAACCAGGGATATCCTGCAAGTATATACTTTCCTTCGGTGCGCTCCACATAGAATTGCTTTGCGCAGTTTTTCATACAGTTGTAGAAGCTTGTGCGCGGTGTGCGGGTCTTGATTTCAGCCTCGTACATCTTAGCAAGGCTGCGGGGGCTTACCTCCGAGATTCCTGCCGAGAAGATGATGCTCTCACCCTTCTTGATATTGAGCTGGAAGTAACCCGGCACATACAGATCCTCGCGATAAGGAATGCCGCGCTCCTGGTCCTTGATATACTCAATACCCTTGTACCAGTTGGGCTGGAACACAAACTCCATCTTGTGGCTGCACTGCATGTAGAGTGTCGGATAACCGGCATACATGCAAGTGGCAATTCCGTTCTTCACTTCCTTATAATCTCGGCTCGCAACTCCATTCTCCATGCAAAGGTCGTTGGCATTACGGAATGCCAGGAACGGACGGAACTGGAGCGTGGTCTGCGAGTGGGCATCTACAAGGGTGTAGCGAATGAGGATACGGTTCTCATGCGAAATGAAGATTTTCTCCTTCGTCAGAATCACTCCTCCCACACGATAGGTGGTGCGAGGCACGGTCTCGCAATCATACTCTCTGATGTACTTGTGCCCATTGGGGCTGTAGCAGTTGTCATTGTACTTGTGAAGCCCCAGATTGAAGGGGGCACCGTGCTGAATCACAGTTTCGTCGAGCGATGATAGCAGCACGTGGTTGTCGTCGTCCATTTCAGGAATCGGAATCACAAGCAATCCATGCTGCTTGCGCGTGTTGCACCCAACGATTGTCGTACAATGATACGCGCCCGACTGATTAGTGCGGAGCATTTCCTTTGGAAGTGACTGCTCCAGATTTATCATCAGGCTCTTATCAAATTTTAAATAGCTCATTATGAGTAATTTTAGGTTATTTGTATGGTAAAAAATAGAAACTTTTAGTTTCGATACGAATTTACGGCAAAAACAAAAATTAACCAAATAAAAAAATGTGTTTTTGAGCTACTTTACTGCCAAAACACATTTTTTGAGGTATAAATATTGTTAAATCGCATTTCCCCCATGACAAAATGACAACAAAACCGCCTCAGGCACTCTTCTCTGCTATATATTCAGCTCCTCTCTGATGGTGGTAACAAAGTCCCAGAAGCCATTCTCGATAGGTTTAAGCAGCGACTTTTTCTCATCGCCATCACCTACCGGGAGGAAAATCTTTATCCCCGCCTTGTGACACTTTATGTGTATGTCGGCATCCATCATTATCGGCTCGCCGTCGATGTGCATCACATCGGGCTTGGGGCGGTGAATTGTCAGCTCTGAGGTGCGGAATGTGTTGATGTTGGTGTCCTGGTCGATGTGGCGTGTGAAAAGCAGCACCCCAAGCACGGCTGTGTCGAGCGGAGTGAAGGGGTGTATCACAGTCACGTCGATCAATCCGTCGTGCATGCTCGCCCGCGGAGTGATAAAGGCATTGTTGCCATATTGCGACGCATTGCCACAGGCTATCACAAATGCCTTCTCGGTGACTACGCGGTCGTTCATCTCTATGCTGTACGTCTTGCAGCGGTATTTCAGATACTCCACGAGTGTCTTCTGAATGTAGCTCAGCGGACCGCGCTTCCTTGCTTCGGCAAACTTCTGGCTCACATGCGCGTCGAATCCCACGCCACAGGTGCAGAAAAACGGCCGGTCATTAGCAGTGCAATAGTCGAGCGCTTCAATATTGTCAAGGTTGATTATCTCAAGTGCCTTCTCCACATTCATGGGTATGCCCAAGTGTCGTGCCAAGCCGTTGCCCGAGCCACAGGGGATAATGCCGAGAGCCGTTGATGAGTCGCGCAAGGCCGCCGCCACCTCATTGATAGTGCCATCGCCTCCCACAGCTATCACGCCATAGAAGCCCTCCTTGATAGCTTCCTCGGTGAGCAGAGTGGCATGTGAGGCATGCTGCGTGAAGCGCACCACCACATCAAATTTGTCAGGGTCGATGCAGCGAGCAATGGTCTCGGGCATGAACTCTTTGTTCGACGTGCCCGAAATCGGATTTATCACTGCTAATATTTTGCGCTTCCCGGCCAATGCTATTCCTTGTATGTATATGTATATGATATTTTTTAAAACCCATTGCCTGCTATCCCTGTATTTGAGTCGGCAATTTGTGCAAATTTACGCATTTTTGCCGAGAAAAAGAAATGAGTTTAAGAATCTTAACTCTTAAACTCATTCTCTATTGCATTAATATCATCTCTCAGTTCTTTATCCACCGTTAGCCGCTCCTCTATAGTCTTGCAGGCATGCAACACAGTGGCATGGTTGCGCGATAGCCGCAGACCGATGTTGGTCGATGACAACTGGGTGAGTTTCTTGGCGAGATACATCACCACCTGTCTTGCATCTGAAATCTCGCGCTTTCGCGATTTTCCGTAGAGCAAATCTACATCTATATTATAATGTGAGCACACGGTCTCGGCAATGTGCTCAAATGTCACCTGTCGCTTCTGCACCTTCACGGCATTTGAGAGCACGGCACGCGCCAAGTCTATGGTGATGTCGTGGTTGAGCATAGTGGCATGAGCAAGCAGCGACACCACTATTCCCTCAAGCTCGCGCACACTGTCGGTCACATTCGACGCAATGAAGTCGAGCACATCGGCAGGAATTGCAAGTCCGTCCTGATAGGCTTTCATCGCCAGCACCTCCCGACGCAGATCATAGTCGGGGCGATTAAGCTCCACGGTCATGCCCCACTTGAAGCGGTTAATGAGTCGCGGCATCATTCCGTCCATGTCGGTCGGGCGGCAGTCACTCGACAGAATCAGCTGCTTCTGGTTCTGGTGCAGGTGATTAAATATGTGATAGAATGTGTTCTGCGTTCCTGTCTTGCCGGCAAATTCCTGTATGTCGTCAACTATCAGCACATCGATGCTCTGATAGAAGTTGATAAAGTCATTGAATTTGTTCTGACTCACTGCCGTGGTATATTGGCGCTCAAACACCGGTGCGGTGATATAGAGTACTCTGCTCCGGGGATTGTTCTCCTTTATCTTTATGCCTATCGCTTCAATGAGGTGCGTCTTGCCCACGCCTGTCGGTCCGAAGATGAAAAGCGGGTTAAACGTCTTGCAATTAGGGTCGGCTGCTATCGCCTTACCTATGCTCAACGGCAACTTGTTGCTCATACTTCCGCAGTAGTTCTCAAATGTGTATTTAGGATTGAGCTGCGGATCGATGTCGGCATACTCGATCTTCGCAAATGGATTCGCGGGCTGCTGGGCAGCCTTCTCTACTTTGTTGGTGATAATTGTGCTCTTGTTAAGTCCCTGCAACTCTATGTTGGTCTCGGGGTTCTTCACCACCGAGTAGAGGTAGCGCAACTTAAAGCTATTGCCAAATACCTTAGTAAATATAGGCTTGAGAATATTCGCATACTTCTCTTCGAGCGTTTCGGCAAAATAGAGCGACGGCACCTCGAGCAGTATCGTGTTGCGGGCATCAAAGCCCTTATACACGATGGGCTCAAACCAAGCATCATACTGGGCTTGAGGCACATTATCCTTGATTATCTCAAGGCATTTGCTCCATCTGTTATCGTTCATTTCTTGCTTCATTCTCTGTTATTCGTTACTTTTGGCGATACAAAATTTGCAAAAACATTTCAAATAAAAAAATCATTTATTATTTGGTTTTTTAATATTTTTTTAAACCCTCTGAATTTCAACCATTTGCACACTTAAAGCTTTACTTTTTAAAGTATTACTCTAAATTCGCGGTTGAAGCAGCTTGATTTATAGATATTTGCAACTATCGTCGCATCGCCCATATCTTCAGTCACTTCATTTTGTTGGCACTCCCTATGTGCCGATTGAGTATTTGTTTTATAGATATTTACAAAAATCTTCGCACCGACGCTTATTTATACAAATTCTAAATAAGCAATCGGTGCAGATTTTGATGCTGCTCTTTAGAATATCTTAAACGTAACGTAGCGCTTGGGATTCTTGCGCAAGTCAATGAAAAGCGAGTCGAGGCTCACCACTGTGTGGTCGATGTGGTTGTAAAGTCCACGGTCGTTGAGCAGAAGTCCAAGGCTCGAATCGGTACCGTTCACCTTGTCGGTGATAAGGCGCAGATTGTTGGTTGTGGCATTGAGGTTGCTCATCGTGGAATCTATTGGCATCTCCTTGAGCGACGCCGACACCTGGGCAAGGTCGGCTGTCATGGCATTGATGTTGCAAGTGATGCTATCCACATTCTTCACAATGCCGGGCACCTGACCGCCAAGCACCTTAGTGAGCTGGCGGCTGCTCAGCTCCAGATTGGCAGTAATGGCATCGAGGCGGTCGATCGACTTCACAAGTGCAGGATTACCCACCACCTGGTTAAGACTCGTGAGAATGCTGTCGATTTTCGGCATGATGGCTGCAACGCTTGGCAGCAGCTCATTGCTCACATTCTCCATAAGTCCGACCTGATTCTTGCCTACTATATCTGCCCCCACCTCATAGTATTGGGGATTCTTTGCAAGGTTAAGCGCAATCTGTGCAGTGCCGAGCATATCGGTCACTATCACAGCCTCCGAGTTCACCGGAATCTTCAAATCCTTGTCGAGACTCAGCTGCACGCGCAATTTGCCTGTTTCATATTCATAGACTATCTCTCGCACCAATCCCACCTGGAAGCCATTGATGGTCACGGGAGCTGAGTCGGTAAGACCATCTACCTTCTCGAAGTGGGCATAATAGAAATTTACCGGGGTAAAGAGATTTATACCCTTCAAGTAGTTAATGCCCCAAAAAAGACATGCCAGGCTCACCAATACGGTGATGGCTATCTTCACTTCCTTTGAAAAAAACTTCTTCATCTTTTATTATTCGTGTATCTTTTATTATTCAGTTTATAACTCTCCTTCGATGCCGAGGCAATTACCCGGCTCTGTTATCTAAAGAATCCGCTTTCCATCTTTGAAAGCCACGATAAACGCCTGCTTAAATAGAGGGCGGACCTTGCTTTTCAATATCTTGAGAGCTTCTTTCTCGCTCTTGGCGGCTCCGTAGGTGTATTTCCACAACCCCTTGTCGCGGTAACACTCCACGCCTTCAAGCCCCTTGAATTCGGCAGAACCATCAGCCAACTTCTTGCTGCCGGTGAGAAACTGCACCTTATATACGGTATGCCCCGCCTTTGTTGCAGTGGCATCTTTCGCATCTTTAACGTTGCCCTCCGGCTTCGGTGTAGCTGTCGCCCTTGCCACATCGTCTTCCTGCTTCGCCTTATCGCGTGCCTTGCGTGAGCCTGAGGCTGCTGCCTCATCTTTGCGCCCGTCGTGCTTCGCCTTGCGGTCGGTAGCTTTCACACCATCGTAGTAACGTTCAAAGGCATTGTATAGCGACTTTGCCATCTTTTCCTTCCCGCTCTTCGACGTGAGGAAGTTCTCCTCCGTAGGGTTGCAGATGAAGTCGAGCTCCACAAGCACCGCCGGCATACTCGTGCGTGCCAGCACCAAGAATCCGGCCTGACGCACTCCCTTGTCGGCTCTTCCGGCTGTCTTCACAAATTCGCGCTGCACCATTGTGGCAAAATTCACACTTTGCTCCATGTGAATGTTCTGGCTCAGCTCAAACATTATGTACGACTCCGTGCTCGTGGGGTCGAAGCCCTGATAAGTGGTAGAGTAGTCATCTTCAAGCGAAATCACCGAGTTCTCCCGCTTTGCCACCTCAAGGTTCTCCTCCGAGCGGTGCAGACCAAGCGTGTAGGTCGCGCTGCCGCGAATCGTCTTGCGGTTCTTTGCCTTCTTTGCCACCGAGTTGGTGTGAATCGACACAAAGAGGTCGCCATTTCGCTTGTTGGCGATGTCGCAACGCTCCTGAAGGGTGAGGTACTTGTCGCAGTCGCGGGTATATACCACTTCTACCCCTTCAAGGTTACGCTTGATCATGCTGCCAAACTCCAAGGCAACAGCAAGATTGATATTCTTCTCATAACTGTGCACACCGAGCGCACCCTTGTCGCGCCCTCCGTGTCCGGCGTCTATCACTATCGTAAACGCCCACAGCCGCTGTGGCAACATGATTGCCGCCACCACGAGAAAAATATGTAGCACCTTGCATCTATTCATTCGTGCCTCCATTTAACTTGCAAATTTAGCAATTTACCCACAATCTTCAGCAACAAATTCCCATTTTTCACACTATAACCGCAATTTTTCCTATTTTTCCATTTTCTTTACTATTCTTTTGCACCATACTTCGTTTTTATGTAATTTTGCATTCACACTTACAGTTTTTTTGCATTATGGATAATCACAAGATTTATGGGCTGATTGGATATCCGCTCGTTCACAGTTTCTCGCGTAACTATTTCAACCGTAAATTTGAAGCCGAAGGTATCGATGCCGAATACCTCAACTTTGAAATCGACGATATCGGGCACCTCATGGAGGTACTGAGCGAGTACCCACAACTTGCAGGCCTCAATGTGACTATCCCCTACAAGGAGCAGGTGAAGCCTTATCTCGACGAAATCGACGACGATGCCGCACAGATTGGCGCCGTCAATGTAATTAAGATTATCCACGATGGCAACGACCTGAAACTCAAAGGCTTCAACAGCGACGTGGTGGGATTCTGCGACTCGCTGAAGCCGCTCTTGCTGCCCACTCACACCAAGGCTCTCGTGCTTGGCACAGGCGGTGCCGCTAAGGCAGTGGCTCACGGCCTGCGAAGCCTCGGCATCGAGCCGCATTTCGTGTCGCGTCGCAAGTCGGCTGAAACGTTCACCTATGAGGAACTAACCCGCGCCATCATCGCCGAGCACACGGTGATTGTCAATACCACTCCTCTCGGAATGTATCCTCACATGGACGAATGTCCCGACATTCCCTACCGTGTCCTCTCGAAGAATCACATCTGCTACGACCTCATCTACAACCCTGACGAGACGCTTTTCCTCAAGAATGCTCGCGAGCAAGGTGCCGTAACCAAAAACGGACTCGAAATGCTCCTTCTCCAAGCTTTCAAGTCCTACGAAATATGGAACAACTGACCGCGTCACCATGCTTTCCAAAGCCCCACTGCTGCGCTGCCTCGTGCCACTTTCCATCGGCATAATCATTGCCGACTATGCTACATTGCCGCTTTGGACAGTCATTGCAATGCTCGGTGTGGCACTATTGCTCCTTATCGTGGCTGAATGGTGGGTAGCAAAATCACCGGTTCGCGCCATTCGGCTCTCCTACCTCCCCACCACGGTCCTTATCGTGGTGTGCGCTCTTGTTGGAATCTTCACTGCTGTGCTTCACAGCACAGTGCCAATCTCCGCCGAAGCTATCTCAGGCAAAGCCATCACCTGCCGCATTGAGCAAATCTCCCACCGCGAATCCTCCACCGAACTTACAGCCACACTCCTTCCTCGCAAAAAACAAGAAGAATACGGGGACTCCGAAGCCCCCACCCCATCCGGCAGCCTCCAGATCTTCCTCGACCACCGCAATTTCTCCCTCACCGAGGGCGACATTATAGCCCTATCCGCACAGTTCCACCCCATTTCCAATCTCGGCAACCCTGAGGAATTCGACTACCGCACATTTATGGCTCGCCGCGGCTGTTTCCTCACCGCATCTATTAGCGAAAAAAGCTATCACACCGTAGGCCACACCGACGATTTCTTCTCTCACTCACTCCACGCACGCCGCAGCCTCGTGAATTTAGTGCTCAATTCCTCTTTGTCGGTCGAGGCAAAGCAACTCATCTGCACCGCTGTCGTTGGCGATGCCTCAATCATCGACGACGACACCCGCGCCACATTCTCCAAAGCCGGAATTGCCCACATGCTCGCCATCAGCGGACTCCACACCGGCATTATCCTTGCCTTGCTGTCGCTCATTCTCCGTCCGCTCGACCGACTGCGCCTCCGCCCATTGCGGTGGGTCATCACAATTGCAGCCATGGCAACATTCCTCTTTGTCACAGGCATGTCGGCATCGGCTATCCGCGCCACCATCATGGCTGCTACGGCTATCGCTGCCGTTGCTTGGCAACGCGACGGAAGCGGACTTAATTCGCTCTGCCTCGCTGCCATTCTCATTCTCACGTTCTCGCCAATGTCGCTGTTCAGCGTGGGCTTACAACTCAGCTTTGCCGCCGTGGCAGCAATTCTGTTGCTCTCCGGCAAGATCAACGCCATCAGCCGTAGGCGCACCATCATCTACTCCATCGTTACGTGGATAGTTGCGACACTAATTGCCAACGTAGGCTGTGCCGTAATCTCGGCGCACTATTTCCACACCCTGCCGCTGCTCTCCATTATTTCCAACATAATTGTGCTGCCAATATTGCCGCTCTTTGTGGCTGTGAGCCTAATTGCCATTCTCGCGCTGTCGCTCGGAGTGCAGTTTGCCGAGCTCAACGTCCTTCTTGAGTGGCTCACATCATTCATCAACGGTACCGCTAATGCAGCCACAAAGCTGCCATTTGCCTATATCGACAATCTCCACGTGTCGCAGCCTGTGGTAGCTCTCTACTATCTTGCCTTTGCCCTCGCAGTGGCATTTGTCTATCACAGGAAGTTCGCCACCGGCATCGGCTTTCTCGCCACTTGCGCCACCATAATGCTGTGGATTGCTGTGGAAACAACTCTCACACCCCGGCAAGGCTTCTTCATTCTCAACAACCGGCATTCCACGCCTCTGCTCTCTTTCTCACACGGCACCGGCAGCCTGTGGTGCACCGACAGCCAATGGAGTGAAGCCGATTTCAACAAGTCGTTCAGCAATCTTCTCGCCCGATACCGCATTAGCGGCATCAATATCCCGGCAAATCACCCGGGCGACAGCCTCACCATAGCCACCTCGGCAGCTGTGATATGCGGTAAGCGCATAGTGATGGCTTCTCACACCGATATGCGCTACCTTTGTGCCTCTAAGCCTGTCGCTTGCGACTACCTCATCATCACTAATCGCTATTATGGCAATCTTGCCGACCTTCTTCGCACCTTTTCGCCAAAAACGATTGTGCTATCAGGTGCTCTATTCAATGATAGGCGTGAGCGTATCGCCCAAGAGCTTCCATTGCTCCTAGACTCCATCACTATTCACGACATTGCCACACAAGGTGCCATCGCCGTCACACAATAAAAACATCTTGAAACCGTATCTCGCACTCCACCCGACCTGTCACAGCACTCGTCCGGCACCCACAAAGCCACGGCGATAATATGCCTCATCGAGATTGCTTATTATCACACCACGGCTCGAGGATGCGTGCACAAAATTTCCGTTATCCAGATATATTCCCACATGGTTGATTCTTCCCGACTTGCTGAATCTGAAAAACACCAGGTCGCCTTCTCTAAGCTCACGCTCCTTTATGTGTCGGCACTCCTTGTTGTACAGGTCGGCTGAATTGTGCGTCAGTTTCTTTCCATACACTGCCGCATAAACCTCCATCACCAGCCCTGAACAGTCAGTCCCCTTGCGCGAATGACCTCCATAGCGATAAGGCACGCCTATCCACGACTCTATTTCTTTGCGCAGACGCGACTTTCCGCGTTTCTCACTCTTTCCGTTATCCTTATAGATATCATCTACATATTCATTGCGGTAGTCGCGTCTGTCGTCGGGGCGATCCTTCTTATGATGGCACGAGCCAAGCAGCACCGCCATAAGCAGCACCGCCATAGCCACCACGGCAAACCGTGGCAGCCCCAATCGTGCTACCGTCTCACCACCGCCAAGCATAAGCGCCTACATGAATTTCACCACCGATTCCGTGGGCTTGCGCGATGTGTGACGCTCACTCGCTGTGTCGGCTGCATATCCCATTGGCACAAGTGCCACAGGATAGACTCCTTCAGGCAGACGGAGTGCCGCAATCGTTGCCTCATAGTCAAAGTTGCACACCCAGCAAGTGCCAAGTCCCACCTCGGCAGCTGCAAGGCATATATGCTCGGTTGCAATCGAGCCATCTACGTCGGCATGGTTCTTCCCGTCGTTCAGGCGTGTCCATGCAGCTCCCCTATCCACGCACACGGCAATAATCACCGGAGCCTGGCGAAGCCACTCATTGTGATAGCAGGCACAAAGCCTCTCGCGTGCTTCAGCGCTTTCTGCCACCACAAAGCGCCACGGCTGCCTGTTCACAGCCGATGGTGCCAGACGTGCACACTCAAGCACATAGTCAAGCTTCTCGCGCTCCACGCTGCGTGCTTCGTAGGCACGCACCGAGTATCTCTTCTTTACGAGTTCAATAAATTCCATATAGTTATCTGTGTTTGTCTTGCAAGAATCATTCTCTTCAGCCTTGGCAGGAAAACTGCGTCACCGCCCTGCTATCAATACCACGTCACACCGTTCGATGTAGAGCTGCGCTTGTCATACTTCAAGTCGCTCAGCAGCGACGACTTCACAGCTATGTGGAACGAGTACGACTTATACGGTCCCACCGGCACAAAGCTCGCACTCATGGTGAAGCAGTGCAAGTCGCGCGACACCGAACAGTTCATGTAGGCAATCTTGTGCGTATCGAAGTTGTAGCTTGCCGAGAAGTTGAAAGCCCAGTTCTTCGTAGGCTTCACATTGCCCGAAAAGCTCAGGTTCTGGGTAATCTTTCCTTTATACTCCATCTTCTTCTTGTCGAAGTCGCCATAGCCATAGTTCACCGAGTAGTTCACCGAGAGGCTCCACGGGAAATCCCACTTTGCGTAGCCGTCTTCATTGAGCACCACGCCATTCTTCCCGCTATCCTTCGAGCTGCTGCCGCTTGGTTCATCTTCATCATCATTGTTCTCATATCGGGCTATGTCGCTGTTGGTGTTCTTCGTGGGCTTCTTGTTCTTGTCGTCATCTTTCTTCTTGCGCTGGAAAGTGGCGTTATTGAATGTGTAGGAGAACGATGTTCCGGTGCTCGACAGCTTGGCGAGTCCCTTGCCGGCTTGCAGTCGGGTGCGGTTCACTCTCACCGGCGAGCCCGATGGACTTAGCTGGTAGGTATAAACATCCCACGTTGCCGAGAGGTTGAGGTTGAAATTCTTCATCAGTCGCAGCGAGAGCGACGTGTTGATATTGCTCCAGCGCATTGAGTCGGCAGCAAAGTTATACGATTGGCTCACCGTGAAGTTCTCAATGAGCGACACCTTCTTCACTCCCGTAGAGTCGTCATCGCTCTTCACCTTCATCTCCACATTGTTGGCTATCGACACATTCACCGCTCCGGTCTTGCCCTGTCCCACACTTCCAAACAGTCCGTGCGAGAAGTAGGAGTATTTCGTATTTCGTATCTGTCCTGTGCGCGGGTCGGAATAGGCGTAGGTGCCATAGTAGCCCCAGAATGGCGAACTGAAATCGGGCGATGCCGAGAACGACACTGTCGGCGTCATCACGTGGCGTATCATCTGCACCTTGTCGCCGAATATCTTCCATGGCTTGAAGAATCCATAGATTTTCGTGTCGAGCGACACCGAGGCGTTGAAGTCAAACACGTTGTAGAAGCTATAAGTGGTGTCCCTCACCACTGCCGATGCCTGCGGATCCCACTGCTGGCGTATCTTGCTGGTGTACATGCGGTCGTTCAGCGTCACGCTTGGTGTGAGGTTCACATATTTCAGCACATTGAATGTAGCCGAGATGGGCACTGAGTGCTTCATTCCGTTGCGCCAGTCTTTGATGAGGCTTTTCTTGAAAAACTCGTTCTGCTTCGCCGTGAGTGAATTCTGAAACTGTCCTGAATACGACATCTTTATCTTCTCATACCACTTCTCGTCGCCCACGGCTCGCTTGCGCTTGAAGGGTGCCGTCTGCGACATAGTGAGTGTGAGGTTAGGGAACGACACGGTGAGCGTAGAGTCAGATGTGCGCTGCGACACGTTGGCAGTGGTCGAAAGGCTCCACTTCGAGTTGGGGAACTTGTAGGTCATGTTCACCGTGCTGCTCTTGGTGTTCTCGGTGAAGTCGTTGTTGTAGTAGCTGTTGAGGTCGTTGCGCGTATATCCGCTCGTGGTGAAGTTCACACTTGCCGATAGCGACATGTTGGGATTGGCTTTCGAGTCCTGGGAGTGCGACCACGCTATGCGGAAGTTGGTCTGCTTCGAATAGTCAGCAGCACCCTTGTCGCCATTGACGGTAACGAGATAGCTAAGATTGAAGTTACCCGAGAATTTGTAGCGTTTCACATAGTTCGACTGTGCCGTCACGCCCCACGACCCTTTGGTATATACCTCTCCTGTAACCGCAAGGTCCATCATGTCGCTTATGGCGAAATAATATCCTCCGTCGCGCAAGAAGAAGCCGCGGTTGTAGTCCTCGCCGAATGTCGGGAATATCACTCCCGAAGAGTATTTCTTGCTGAATGGGAAGTAGCCGAACGGTACGGCAATGGGCAGTGGCACATCGGCAAGCACCATATAGGCAGGTCCCGACACCACATTCTTTCCGGCTTTCATCTTTCCCTTGGTGAGTTGCAGATAGAAGTGCGGGTGCTCGTGGTCGTCGCAGGTGGTGTAGCGTCCGTCCTTGATGTAGTATTCATCGTTTTCCATCTTCTTGGTAGTTCCGCCGGTGAGATAGCCTTCGCCCTGCTGCGTGATAACGTCGGTGATGAAGCCCTTCTTGCTCTTGAAGTTGTAGCGCATGGTCTTCGATTCATATTCACCGCTCGGGTCCTTGAACACCGGCGTACCCTCAAGGTCGCCCACGCTGTCGGGACGTCCAAGCGCATACACCTCGCTGTTGTCCATGTTCATCTGTATTTCCATCGCCTTGAGGTCAATCTCCCCATAGGTCACCTGGCTCTCTCCATACATATTGGCATTATTGCTGCCGAAGAACACCAGCGAATCTTTGGCGGTGAATTTCACGCTGTTGTCGAGATCGACAAAACGGTGCACAAACCGCATCGTGTCGCGCTGAATGGTATCGGCACCCAAAGCACCTTTCACCGTAGTAGCCCGAGGCACCGTATCTAATTTTGCTGCAACCGAGTCGGCTACAACCGCCACAGAATCGATAGCGGCCGTATCGGCAGGGACAAGAGACAACGTGTCGGCAAGCAACCTCGCAGCCGAGGCCCTACCCGACTTTCCCACGCCTACGATGGAAAGCAGTGCAACAAATAGAATTATATATATGTTTCTTATATTCAAATTTCCGGTCTTTTCAATTCATAAAGTGCAAAAGCGCACTTTCCAATTTGCAAAATTACACATTATCATTCACACCACCGCATTTTTTCAGCAAAATTTCCGTAAGAAGAAGTGCGAAAGCCCCCAAACCGCTCTTGGCTACGGCTCTTCGTCATAAAAATCATCGGATACCCGAGCCACGATGGCTCGAAGATATCCGATGCAAAAATATAAAATTATGAAACAAAGTCGAAAATCCTTATTTATAATAGTGGCCACCGACGCTGTCGCGCTCAATTGCCGTAGCTTGGTTAGCCCTTGTTGGCACGCTTGCGCTCAAGCTCGTCGAGGATTATCTTGCGCAGACGCAGGTGATGCGGCGTAACCTCCACATACTCATCGGCTTTGATATACTCAAGTGCTTCCTCAAGGCTGAATACCACCGGCGGAATGATTCGTGCCTTCTCGTCGGCTCCCGACGCACGCATATTGGTGAGTTTCTTCGATTTTGTCACATTCACCACTATGTCGTTCTCCTTGGCGTTCTCGCCCACCACCTGTCCGGCATACACTTCTTCCTGCGGGAAGATGAAGAAGCGGCCGCGGTCTTGCAGCTTGTCGATGGCATAGGCGTAGGCTGTACCTGCCTCCATAGCTATGAGCGAGCCATTGGTGCGGCGCTCAATGTCGCCCTTCCACGGCTGATACTCAAGGAAGCGGTGTGCCATGATTGCCTCACCTGCCGAGCCGGTAAGCACATTGGTGCGAAGTCCGATGATGCCTCGCGACGGTATATTGAATTCCAGATGTATGCGGTCGTTCTGGGTTGACATAGATGTCATCTCTCCCTTGCGGCGGGTGACCATATCGATGATTTTGCTCGAATATTCTTCGGGAACGTTGATTGTGAGTTGCTCCACCGGCTCGCACTTCTGTCCGTTAATCTCCTTGATAATCACCTGGGGCTGACCCACCTGAAGCTCATAGCCCTCGCGGCGCATGGTCTCGATAAGCACCGACAGGTGCAGCACTCCACGCCCAAACACGTTCCAGGCATCGTCGCTCTCGGTGCGTTCCACTCGCAGCGCAAGGTTCTTGTCGAGCTCGCGGGCGAGGCGGTCGGCTATGTGGCGCGATGTCACATATTTTCCGTCTTTTCCGAAGAATGGCGAGTTATTGATGGTGAATGTCATCGACATGGTAGGCTCGTCGATGGCGATGCGTGGCAGCGGTTCAGGATTGTTAAGGTCGGCAACGGTATCGCCAATCTCAAATCCTTCAATGCCTACAAGAGCACAGATATCACCTGATTTCACACTCTGCACCTTCTTGCGGCCCATTCCCTCAAACACGTGAAGCTCCTTGATGCGCTGCTTCACGGTTGAGCCGTCTTTCTTGCACAGGGCAATATCCATACCCTCACGCAGCTCACCGCGATGCACGCGTCCCACTGCAATTCGGCCTACGTACGACGAATAGTCGAGCGAGGTGATAAGCATCTGCGCATCGCCTTCAAGCTCCTCGGGAGCCGGTATGTATTCAATGATTGCATCAAGCACGGCATTGATGTTGTCGGTGGGCTTGCGCCAGTCGAGGCTCATCCAGTTCTGCTTTGCCGAGCCATATATTGTGGGGAAATCAAGCTGCTCCTCGGTGGCATCGAGGTTGAACATCAGGTCGAACACCATCTCCTGCACCTCATCGGGACGACAGTTGGGCTTATCCACCTTATTTACCACCACAATGGGTTTCAGTCCCATCTGAATGGCTTTCTGAAGCACAAATCGCGTCTGTGGCATCGGACCCTCAAAGGCGTCAACGAGCAGCAAGCAGCCATCTGCCATATTGAGCACTCGCTCCACCTCGCCTCCAAAGTCGGAGTGTCCCGGGGTGTCTATAATATTGATTTTATATCCGTTGTAGTTTATCGAAACATTCTTCGAGAGGATTGTGATTCCACGCTCTCTTTCCAAATCATTGTTGTCGAGCATTAGTTCTCCCGTGCTCTGATTGTCGCGGAACAGATTGCCCGCAAGTAACATCTTATCTACCAATGTAGTTTTGCCATGATCGACGTGTGCAATAATGGCAACATTCCTAATCTTCTGCATATAATACCTATTTCGGGGTGCAAAGTTACAAAAAACTCACGAATTTTCGTGCCTATATCTCCCAAAAATCATCGCCACGACGCCAAACTTATATATTTTCCGGGAAATCGCCATTTTTATCGTCAAAAAATTGCTCCGCTATTGTGCATATCTTAAATTTTATTACTACCTTTGCACCCGAATTATTAACAAATCAAATTTTTTATAAAGAATGTACTTAGATTCTGAAAAAAAGAAAGAAATCTTTGGGACTTACGGCGCCAGCAATACTGATACTGGGTCTGCAGAGGCACAGATTGCATTATTCTCAGTCCGTATCTCCCATTTGACTGAGCACCTCAAGTCAAATCACAAAGATTATAGAACTGCTCGCGCTCTTAAGATGCTCGTTGGTAAGCGTCGTCGTCTTCTCGATTATCTCATCAAGAAGGACATCAACCGCTACCGCGCTATCATCGCAAAGAAAGAGCTTGGTATCCGCAAGTAATCAGCCGGAAACCTTCAGAAAACCTAAAAAGGAGACGCCGCTTCGGTGCCTCCTTTTTTGTGCTTTCTATATTGGGCAATGCAGCACTGCCTCAGCCATTTCTTGCCGCAATGCAGCACTGCCACTGCCATTTATTTCTTCTTTTCGGTGCGGTGTATCATCTGCCGCAAGAGAAGGCACGCCGGCTCAAGCATTGTACCGTGGTCGAAGCCTTTCAGCTCATACAACTCCACTTTGTTGCCCTTGGCATTGAGTATTTCCTGCAGGTGCTGGTTCTCGGTGTAGCGTGCAAGCATCTCCTTCTCGCGGTCGCCGGTGAGCAACAGCATTAGCGTGCCAAGACGGCGCGAATTGTAGATGGGTGCAAACTTGTCGATAATCGGTATCTGCGTATCAAGCCCGCGCTCCTTGCGTATGGTATAGTGCGTATTGGTCTGCCCGCTGAATGGTACATATCCGGCAATGCTGTCGGCATCTATTCCGTAGGCTCCAAGATAAGCCTTGTCGAGTGCAAGCATCAGTGTCAGGTAGCCGCCTGCCGAGTGTCCGCACACCCACACCTTGCTGCTTGTACCGCCATACTCCGCTATGTGGCGCATAGTCCATGCCACAGCCGCTGCCGCATCGTCGATATATGCAGGGTGTTGGGCGCGAGGACTTAGGCGATAGTTGGGCGCAACCACAGCAAAACCCTGCTCCTTCAGCAGCTCGGGGATAAACTTCTCTCCGCCCTCAAGTCCGCCTCCATGGAAGAACACCACAGTGGGGAAATCCTTCTTTCTCTGGGGAAGATAAAGGTCGAGCTTGCAACGCTCACTGCGGTAGGCATCGGCACCGGCGTCATCAATGTAGCCCACATTGCTTATGGTGCTATATAAATCGGCAGCCGTGGCAGGCATGCCGCACAATAGCGACAGTGTCATTACCACGACTGCTAATATTCTTTGTTTCTGCATCATATCCGTTTAGTTCTCCTCGGGTGCATGGTCGATAAGGTCCATAAACTGGTCGAGCTTCGGAGTGATTATAATCTGTGTGCGGCGGTTGCGCTGCTTGCCAAGCTCGGTACTGTTGTCGGCAATCGGGTTAAACTCGCCACGACCTCCGGCTGTGAGTCGCTTTGCCTCTACACCGTAGTTTTTGATGAGATATTGCACCACGCTCGATGCACGCAAGCAAGAGAGATCCCAGTTGTTGCGAATGTTCTTCATCGATGCTGCGGTGTTGTTCACAGGCACATTGTCGGTGTTACCCTCGATGAGCACATCGTAGTCCTTATAGTCCATGATGATTTTTGCAATCTTGCTCAGTGTCTCGGCTGCACGGTCATTGATTTCATAAGAACCGCTGGTGTAGAGCATATTGTCGGCAAGCGAGATATACACCACGCCCTTGAGCACCTGCACATCCACCTCCTTCAGTTCCTCCTTGCTCAGCGAGCGAGTGAGGTTGTTGGTAAGCACCATGTTGAGTGAGTCGCTCTTGCTCTTCACCTCTACCAAGTGGCGGATATACTGGTTCGACTCATTGATCTGATCCACAAGCTTGCTGATATTGATATTGTTCTCGCTCGAGTTGGTCAAGCTGCGGTCGAGCGACACTTGCAGCGACTGATAGTTGCTGTTGGCTTGGGCAAGCTGGTCCTCAAGTGCCTTGATGCGGGCATTTGCGGCTGCAAGCTCCTGCTTTGTGTCGGAGTTCTGGTCCTTCACTTCCTGCATCTTGGTGTAAAGTTCCTTCTTCTCATTCGTGCAATTCTGCAAGCTCTGCTGGCTTGCCTCAAGTTCTTTCTTGCTCACGCAGCCGGTCAATACCACTGCCGAAAGCATTGCAATAGCTAATGTCTTTGTCTTCATATCGGTCTTGTTTTTATTATTTGTCGTTAAATGAAATTGTGAGTGTCGCACTCAGATTTTGAAACCCACTACTTCTTAAAACGTACAAATATACTAATTTAGCGCACATCCTCGCCTCTTATCATTACGATTTATACAAATTTAACTATTACTGCCCGATAAAACTTTTCTCAAATGAAATTCTTTATCGGGCAGCGATATGAAATAGACTATATTTATCTGATTATCGGTTCAATGAATTTACGATCTCGTCATTCATCTTGCGCAAGCGCTTCTCGTCCATCTTCATCACCTTGCGGTCGTAGGTCATCACGCCGTTCACCTCTATCTCCACATCGGTGGTCTGGGTATATACGGCAGCGGTGAAGCCCTGCTTTATGTATTTGAGAAGCTCATTGCCGAATTTCACATACTCGTCGGTCACCTCCTTGGAGTTTTTAAACTGCACATAGCCCCAGTTGCGGTCGGGCTGCCACAAGTGCCCTTCAAGAGCCAGACCGATGCCGCCATACTCGCCGAGCACGTTGGCACGCTCGCCGTCGTAGAGATACATGCGCGGTCCGGGATAGTTGTGAAGGTCCACAATGTCGCCGCAGTGATAGAAGTTACCGCCACTCGCGGGATTCACCAGGCGCGACGGGTCGTACTGCTTGGTCCACTCGGCAATTTCGGGTGTCTTGAATTGCCCCCATGCCTCATTGAATGGCACCCATGTGCAGATGCAAGGATATGAGTAGAGGAAGTCCATAATCTCTTTCCACTCCTTGCGGTAGCATGCCTCGCTCTCGGCACTGCGCTTCAACTCGGTTCCGGTGAAATACTGGTGCATCTGCCACTCGGGGTTGCGGTCACCGCTCGGCATATCCTGCCACACGATGATTCCCTTGCGGTCGCAATAGGTGTACCACGCAGCCGGCTCCACCTTGATGTGCTTGCGAATCATGTTGAAGCCCCACTCTTTTGTCTTGTCGATGTCGAAAATCATTGCCTCATAGCTCGGTGCCGTGTAGAGACCATCGGGCCACCAGCCTTGGTCGAGCGGACCAAACTGGAAGAGGTCCTTGTTGTTGAGTTGCATGCGCACAATGCCATTGTCGTCGCGCTTGGTCGAAATCTTGCGCATTGCAGCATAGCTCTTAACGCTGTCAACAGGCTTTCCGTCTTTATATATTGTCACCTCAAGGTCGTAGAGGAATGGGCTGTCGGGCGACCATAGCTTGGGGTTCTCGGGCATGCGCACCTCCACAGGCTCATTGTTGATGCCACGGGCAGCTGCCACAAGCTTGCCGCCATCGAGCACCTTCACCTCAGCCATCATAGCCTGACATTCCACCGACTTTTGCACCGTGACGGTAACGGTGTTGGCATCCACGTCGGGAAGTATGCGCAGATTCTCAATGTGCATCGCTGCCACCGGCTCAATCCACACTGTCTGCCAGATGCCGCTCACCGGAGTGTACCATATTCCATCGGGATTGCACACCTGCTTGCCTCGGGGCTGGTAGCCTCGGTCGGTCGGATCCCACACACGCACTGTGAGTGTATTCTCTCCGGCTTTCAGCGCCTGCGTAATGTCGAATGAAAATGGCACGTATCCTCCGGTGTGCGAGCCTACTTTCACATCGTTCACCCACACATCGGCTTTCCAATCTACTGCCCCGAAGTGCAGCAGCACATTCTGCTTCTTCCACTGTGCAGGCACGGTGAATGTGCGGTTATACCAAAGCTCATTCTTGTCTCCAAGAGTCTTTCCTACCCCCGACAGGCTCGACTCGATGCAGAACGGCACGAGTATCTCACCGTCCCACTTCGTGGGTTGCGCCTCACCCTTGGGCTTCACCGCATAGCTCCAGAGTCCGTTAAGGTTCTTCCATGCGGTTCGTTCCATGATTGGGCGCGGATATTCCTTCCACACATTGTTCACATCGATTTGCTCTGCCCACGGAGTGCGTATCTTGTCGCCCGCCGGTGCATACTGTGCCGAGGCTGCTGCTGTTGCAAGTAGCGACAAGGCAATCATGGCAATGTTCTTAAATTTCATAATCATTCAAAGTGTTAGTTGGTTGTTGTTAGTAAATATAAAATTTTTAGTGGTTGTTATTGTTATCGTTATTCCAAACCGTAATATTGTTTATATAAGGCATGCTATAATCCCACAATAGCATACCTATTCTTTTAAAAAATCAGCGTAAAGATACAAAAGAGATGCAACTTATCAAAAAATTGCATCTCTTTTTATGTTTTTTTCCGCAATTATTGCAAATGTAGCAATGATTGGCTCAGCGTTTTCATGCTTTCTTGGCTGCCTTGGCTTCCTTGATGAAGAACACCGATGCTGCGCCAAGCAACAGGAAGATGCCGGCAAGCACCAGCATATCCACCTCGGGGGCTGCAGCGCCTTCGGGCGTGAGTGCCTTCAATATGGGTCCGCCAAGCACGGCTGCAACTATCTGCGGCAGGCATATCGTGCAGTTGAACAATCCAAGATAGGTTCCCATCTTGGGGTTGCCCTGAAGTGCATTGGTAAAAAGCGTAAACGGCAACGCCAACATTCCTGCCCAAGCAGCTCCTATCAGCAGGAAGCTAACCCACAGCACAAACTGGTTGGTGACCCAGTAAATCGAGATAAAGCCCACGCCGCCAATGAGAAGGCTCACCACATAGGCAAGCTTGTAGCTCTTGAACTGAGGTATCAGAGCTGCCCAGATGATTGAGCCTACCGCCTGCACCGCAAACACTACGCCCACCCAGTTGGCTGCTGCCTGATAGCCTTCACTCGCAGTGTCGGTTGTGCCCCAGCACTGCGCTGCAATCGCTCCCGGCGTATAGGTCCACATATACATAAATGCTGCCCAGCAGAAGAATTGCACAAGTCCTATCGAAATGAAGGTGTAAGGAATGCTCACCTTCTTTGCTGCAGGCTTCACCTCAGCCTTGGTCTCGGCAGGCTCTTCCTCCTCATTTCCAAACTGCGCCATCTCCTCGGGCGAATATTCTTTCACATTCACCGTGGTGTAGATTACACACAGTATGAGTATGGCTGCACCTATATAGAATGAATAGATCACCGAGTTGGGAATCACGCCCTCTGGTGCAACATTCTGCACGCCGAAGAATGTGAAGATATATGGGAACAGATAGCCCACAAGCGAACCTGCATTGCACAGAAACGACTGTATGCTATAAGCAAGTCCCTTCTGCTTAATGTTCACCATGTCGCCCACCATCATCTTGAATGGCTGCATGGCTATATTAATAGATGTGTCGAGAAACATCAGCGACATCAGTCCGAATAGCATCGTGCCCGTCAAGCCCCACATAACCACCTGAGTGGTCAAGCCCAGAGAACCGGCATTGGGGAGCATCAGCATCACAGCTACTGCTACTATTGCGCCAACAAACAAATAAGGGATTCTACGTCCGAAGCGGCACCACGTCTTATCCGACAGCAAGCCAATTATCGGCTGCACTATCATTCCCATCAGTGGCGGAAGAATCCAGAAGAACGATAATTGGTGTGGGTCAGCACCAAGCGTTGCGAATATGCGGCTGATATTCGCACTTTGTAAAGCATAGGCAATTTGAACGCCAAAGAATCCGAAGCTTAGATTCCACAGCTTCCAGAAACTCAAGTCAGGTTTTGTTCTCATGTACGTTATTAATATTTTTGTTTATGTTAAGTTGATTTTTTATTGTTGTGAATCATACCAAAAACCACTGCGCCGAATCGCATGGTTTGGTCAAGTCCCTTTTTAATTTGCAAAAATAATACATTTTTCTAATTAATTTCACACTTTACGCTCAATTTTTCTCACGAGCCCCCAATATTTTTTTCAAGATTTTATTATGGAAAGAGCGCAACCGGAGGTGT
>ERZ1032130.109-NODE-109-length-25138-cov-5.443408_pt1 | contig 25138 bp, 24 predicted proteins | sample MGYA00517879_ERZ1032130 | MGnify/ENA primary metagenome ERZ1032130 (study PRJEB33719, sample SAMN04262597) | wastewater metagenome | biome: rural village; feature: animal feces; material: feces | host: Bos taurus | place: El Salvador | collected 2012-01-31 ...
GCATCCGTGGCATTGACCGCCATCACCTGTTGAGCGATGTGGTGGCATGTATCACCGAGAAGCAGAACCTCTCTATTTCACGACTCAACACTGTGACCATTGACCGCATCGTGGAGACTTCGGTTGATTTCGCGGTTCATTCGGTAAGAGAGTTGGAGAGTGCTATGCAGTCCATTTCGGCTATCAGGAACGTAGATGAGGTTTCGAGAATTGACATTGAATAAATAAGAATTTTATGAAGATACATTACGCGACAATCAGTGAAACAGGAAAGCGTCAGAACAACGAAGACGCTTTCCGTATCGTAAATAGTGAGGACGGCAACCATTGGTTGGCAGTGGTCTGCGATGGCATGGGAGGTCACGCCATGGGTGAAGTGGCAAGCGAGACAGTTTCATATGCTATTGTGGATTACTGGAACAAACATACGGACGAGCCTGACAGTAAGACAAAGGTGGAAAAGGCCTGCGCCCATGCCATGAGGGCACTTGACAAGAAAGCCGACTCGTTAAACCATTGCCAAATGGGAACGACAATGGTGATGGCATGCATTGAGGGCGACACCGTGACCATTGCCCATGTTGGTGACAGCAGATGCTATTTGCAGCGTCGTGATGAGGGGGTGCTCTACCAGACGAAAGACCATGTGCGTTTGGACTTCGGTTGGGAAGTAATTGACCGTTGCTTCTTCTCTTATCGTGATGATGCAGCTGTGCCCGACATAGTGAAGTTTAAATTGCAAGTCGGTGACCGAATCCTGCTTTGCTCAGATGGCTTATACAAAAGTATGGCTCCTGACATCCTGTTGGCAAGAATGATGGATGATAAGCCCCTTGCTGATATTCTTGATGTATATGATTTCATGTGTGAAAAGCAAGGTAATGACAACTATACGGCAGTGTTGATTGAGATACAGTGAAATTTTCAAAAATTGGTGTTATGAGGGATAAAACAAAAATGGTTGTAGGTGCTGCATGTGGGCTCATGGTAGTGGCTTACTTGTTGTTTACAACAACAGCATGTAGTAGCCGAAGCAAGGAAATCAATCCACAGGATTCAGCCGATGTGGAAACTATGATAGAATACGCCGACAGCAGCGAGGGTGATTACAAAGACGGTCGTGTGTGTCAGTCAGAAGATGGACGTATCACCATAGAATCGGGAATGGCTCCAGATGGTGGAACTTCTCCGGATTTTTGGGCAAAATGGAGTGTCAAAGATGATAAAGGGAATGTACACATAATCAAGTATGCCGTGGCGTCATATCAGAACAAAATACATACCATAACAAAAGCTGACGGGACTGTCTTTTACATCGTAAAGTGTTTCGACAAGGCAAGTAGTGTAGATGGCTACGAATGGTTGGAGGCATACAAGATTGTTGGTGACACAATACAAGAGGTCAATGTTTTAGAGGGTAATGACTATGACGGCAAACACATCTTTCGAGTAAACTACAATATCCCTTCATGGTATGATTCAACAAAAGGTGCAGGTTATGACTGGATTCTTCACTATGACGTTCACACCAAGAATCTCTATGTGCCTATCACTGATGACAGGAGGGACATAATCGACCGTTATCAGGTATGGCATTTCGATGGAAACAGGTTTGTATTTCAAGGCGAGAAACCTCACCCAAATCTTCACAAAAGTCTTGCCGACTACACAAGTTTGCTCTGTTATGCCACCACACGAGATTATATCATTCGTATTGATTCAACAGATGGCAAGACGCTGCGATATGCCTCGTGGAAACGGCCCAAAACGATGGCTGACAAACCTGATATTATAATAACAGGCGGAGGCCAATATCGTTGTGTAGTGGAAGCTGATGAGTTTAGGCCATGTGATGACTATCGTTTTTCAAATGGAAGTTACGAGTATATTGTCAACTACTGTGAGGTAACTGATCTTGGGAATGGTTTAGGAGAGCATCATGATTTTCTGGTAGTGAAGCATAACGGGAAAATTGTGAAAAAACAGGAACTAAACAAGTGAGGCATTGCAATCGAATTAGAATAAAAAATAATGAAAGGGTAAGGATATGAGAAAGATTTTGGTGATTACGGCGATGTTGCCGATGGTGATTGCAGCTTTGGTGGGCTGTGGACGCCGACAGGAAACGAAGGTGGAGGAGCCGCCATTCCGTGGCTATACAATTGCGAATATCGATAGCACCTACTATTTCTGGATGCAATTGTCTGACGATTCGGCGCGTATTTCGGTGGTCAGAAACCGCGAATTGGTCAAGGAGTGCATTGTCCGAGGACCGGTGCAAGGTGCCTATCAAGGCGATAATGGAGAGATCTACATTTGGCTTGATGATGACTACAGCTACTCTCTCGATGTGAGCGACCTTCCCTCCAGGCTCGACTTGCTGCCATCGAATTGTGTGGAAGGTTATGACTCGTCGAATGACAATATGAAATTCGTGGTAGGCGTATCGCGCACTGAAACGGAATAATCTGACGCTAATGCGTAAAAATTACACAAAAATATTTGTCGAATCAAAATAACTGCGTTATCTTTGTGGCGTAATTTTAACGTATTTTTAAGGATTTGATAGATGTTGACGCATTTGATGCCGGTAAAAATTCGCAGTTTTGTAGTTTATAAACGATAAAAATGTGCTCTTTTTATCGTTTATATCCGATAAAATTGCTATCTTTAGGGCGAATGGATCCAGTTTGGCAACGACGAATTCCCCGATTGGGATAGTGTGGTGCAATATTTATTGAAGTAAACGGCCAGGGGGCGATTCACCCACAAAGCCACGCCATTTATGACATGATGTAGGCACACAAATGCATCAATGAGCCATAATGATGATTTTTTTGCATAAAGTGGCTATAGAGATGATAGCTAATGGTTACAAATGCCACTCTATTCTCATAAAGGATAGATATTAACTATGGGTTAGAAAAACTTTGACTGAAATGGAAGAAGTGAGAAACAAAAAAGAGATGGTGAAGAGTGTGATTAGGCTCGTCGGCAGCAGATCTACGCAATCTGGACGTGGAAAGACTTTCCGCTGCATGTTGGGCTGCTGCTTTGTTCTGCTTCTGGTGGCGTTTGCCGGCTGCAAGAAGGGAATGGGTGATGTGTATAGCGATTACTTTGAGAACGATAAGGCTGCGAAGTTTGACTTCTTGATTGAGATGTACGACGATTATGAGGAGGCTTACGAGAAGGGCACTGAAGATGATATATTTGAGCTGTTTTATGGCAAATATGCCAAAAAGAATCATTGCGAGGTCCACGTACTGTGCGATACCTTTTATGTGATTAGACTGCCTGAATATGCATCGAGCAGTCACCCGTTTCTGTCAAGGGCTGAGTCGTACTTCAATGCGTGTCTGCTGTCGTATAATGTGTGGAGCAACTATGAATTGCTGCGAGCGGTGTGTGAAGACGATAATTATTCGACGTTGCCTAAGCAGGTCGATGTGAAGGATATCGTTGAGGGGCACGACTTTATGGGCGTGGAACGCATTGCCGATGCTGAGCTGCGTGAAGATGCTCAGGCGTTTAAGGATTGTGTCGCTGCCGAGATGAAGCGTACGCTTGATGGCTATTATGACGACTATGATGCGCAGGTGATTTCAACGGGACCTTTGGAACTGTATGGTAAGCAAATTTTCAATAAGCAGTATATGTATTACACCGACGAGGAGGCATTTTGCGATTCAGTTTATGCTATGACGATGGAACTGCGTGAAGCCACCAGGCCTACGATGCAGCTGTACGAACAGGGTAAGTTGGGACCGCGGGCAAAGCTGATGCTCTATTGCCTGAACCAGTGTGACACATTCGATGAGCAATGCTCGCTGTTCTTAAATTGGGCGAACCATAAAGAATCGGGGGCAGAGAATGTATGGCTTGTGGCTGTGGCAAAGCAGCTGATGATGAAGGGACGATATAATCCATGCCTCATCGACATCTGGCTCATTTGGCGCTGCTTGTTCCAATACACCTTTGTGGGAATATCGCTCGACTCGGCGATCCCCAACGATTACTACAACATCTATCGCAGAATGTGCTATAAATCATGTCTGGATAGGCTTGAACGTCAGCCCGACGATATGTTTGCGATGAACTGTGCGGCAGCCTTGGGCGGAAGATCTAACCTCAGCCGATATAGCGGAAATGGGCACATGAATGCGTGCTTGAGTGAAATGTTCACAATCCTGTCGGAGCGCTACGCAATAGATGTAGTAGAAGAGAAAGAAGAAAATGGCGAGAAATAGAAGGTCGCAGCCCAGTGCCTCCCGTTCCAATATGGAAGAACCATGCATTATTGAGAAGCAAAGACTTTCTATGTTGCAACCCGAACAATATGACGTTGGCGTAGATAACAACAATTTCACACCGGTATCATTCCGACAAGTAGAAGAAATCATTAAAAAACGGAAAATATGAGCTATAAGATTTGTTTTGTATGCACGGGCAATGCCTGTCGGTCACCATTTGCAGAATGTGTGACGAAGAAACTCTTGGCAGATGCAGGAATAGGGGACATCGAGGTGTTCTCACTGGGTACATTAGACTGGGGCGAGAACCCTCGCGATGCTGCAATGGTAGATGTAGCGAAGGACTTGGGATATGATTTAAGTGGTAAGACCACGGTTATGACACGTGAGAAACTGATGACGGCTGACGCAATCATTGTGTTCGCCGAGCGTCACCGCGATGCAATCACACGGGTATTGGACTATAGCCATTGGAACCGAATCGTGCTGTTCAATAAGATAGCATTTGATGAAGGCGGCAATGTAGAAGACCCGCATTATCAGACTGCTGCCGTATATCGGCGTGTGGCGCAGTACATAGTGAACGGTTGTCGCCGATTGGTTGATCTGTGGAAACAACAGCCCCCAAAGCCTAAATGTTGAGCACCCCTTTAGCTTGATATCAATGGGGCAGAAGAATCAGATTTTTAGAGTAAATCTAACTTTTTCATATCAATTGGAACGTATGAGTGTTCACTAAGTGAACGTATAAACGTTCATTTTATTTTTGCGTAAAAATTACGCAAAAATATTTGGAGAATCGGAATCAATGTGCTATCTTTGCGGTGTAAATATTACGCGGCTGCCTCGTCGCTATAAAGCGAGGCGCGAAGAGATGAAATTATGAGTGTTAAACAAAATATGAGAGTTATGTACAACAGAAGATATACCCCCGAAAGGATTGCGGAATTGAAAGATGGCGAGATATTCGTATTTGGCAGCAATCTGGCTGGCGCACATGGTGGCGGTGCTGCGCGGTTGGCTTACAATCGGTTTGGTGCCGTATGGGGCGAAGGTGTCGGGCTGCATGGCCGGACATACGCCATTCCCACCATGCAGGGTGGTGTTGACACCATCAAACCCTACGTGGATTCGTTCGTCAGCTTTGCCAAAGAGCACACCGAACTCACGTTCCTTGTCACCCGAATAGGTTGCGGTATAGCAGGATTCCGCGACGAGGAGATAGCTCCACTCTTTGCTGCTGCCATTGATATAGATAATATCATCTTGCCGAAAGAGTTTGTTGCGTGTTTGGTTAAGAATGTTACACAAACCACGATGGACGATGGAATTACATGGGACTCCAATGTGTTTCTTGCAAAATACACTACTTTGATGCAAAAGGTAAATAATGGTGACCATATTGCATACTACAAGATAAAGGAACTGCGTGCCCAAGAGTATCGAAATACTATAAAAATTGTAAATCAGGGATTCTACACAACGGAGGAAGGGCAACGTGTTCAGTTCCCTATCCTTACACGTATGGAACATGAAACGACTTTTTATAGCCGTGCATTCCGTGTTGATGATATCGCTGTAGGACCAAAGGCTACACAGGTTATCGTCCGCAATGTGGACTGTCTGGAAGAAGGTGTCCGCCTTACCCATGAAGGCTACAATCCTGCTGTGCTGAATATGGCGAGTCGCAGGAATCCGGGAGGTGGAGTGATGACAGGAGCCGGAGCACAGGAAGAAACACTCTTTCGTCGCACAAATTTGTTCCGCTCGCTCTATCAGTTCACGGAGTATTTCATCAATCATGTATGGTATGCAAAGTATATAACTCCAGTCCGTACAGGCGAGCGTTATCCTTTGGAGCGAAATTTCGGTGGTATCTATACACCTGGCGCATTACTCTTTCGTGAGGACGAACACCATGGTTACAAGTTGATGGATTCTCCTCAAAGGCTCTCATTCATATCGGTGGCGGGCATCAACCGCCCCGATTTGAAAGATGCGACCCATCTTGCTGACAATATGATAGAAGGGACAAAGAATAAGATGCGGACTATCCTACGGATAGGATTACGTCATGGTCACGACTCACTTGTGCTCGGAGCATTAGGCTGTGGAGCATTCTGCAATCCCCCTTCGCATATAGCCCGGCTTTTCCACGAGGTGTTTGAAGAACCAGAATTCAAGAACAAGTACCGTCTTATCAGTTTTGCCATTCTGGATGACCATCATGCGCATCGCAGTCACAATCCAGAGGGTAATTACCTGCCGTTCGTTAAAGAGTTTTGTCAGTAGGGCAATGATAGGTACATGGTTACTTTTGCCTCTATACTATCATAAATGATAAAGCAGATAGATATGAAGACTTTAGATATTGAAAGAATTATTGCGACCAGCATACCCGATATCCATCCTGCATACGGGGGAGTGAGAGGCAAAACAATGTCGTCCCGCGGTCAAGGGTATGCCTGGCCTGTCATAAAGGAGGCTGGAGTCGATACCATCATCGACTTGCGGAATGATGGTGCCAATCAGCGCATGATGGGCCTTTGCGAGGAGTATAGCATGGAGTATTTCTATTACCCGGTAGATAACCATACCGACATGATTAGAAGCATGGTTGACTTGTTCCCGGAATTGTGTAGACGCATAGACCGTGGCTGCTTCTATATAGCCTGCGCCATGGGACTTCATCGCACGGACATCGCCCTGTGTACTTATTGGGTGTTCTATGGAGCAGACCGGAGACTGGAGCCGCCCGTACTGCGTGGCTACCTGAAGGAAAGCGGTCATGATACTTCAAAAATCCTGCGGGTGCTCAATGCGTTCTACGACGAACTGGCTGACAGAAACGGGCACGAACCGATGCCGATGCAGGAGTTCAAGCGCAGGAAGCAGGTTGTCAATGAGCTGTCAAAAAGAAGCACAGAGAAAACTGTCAAGATGAAGAAGACAGTTTATGTGGATATGGATGGTGTGCTTGTGGATTTTCAGTCGGGGCTTGACCTTCAGTCAGATGAGATGAAGAAGGCGTACGAGGGACGCTTTGACGAGATTCCCGGACTCTTTGCTGAGATGAAGCCTATGCCGGGTGCTATCGAAGCCATGCACACGCTGCAGGAGCATTTCGACCTGTACATACTCTCTACGGCACCTTGGAAGAATCCATCGGCTTGGTCCGACAAGGTGAAGTGGGTGACGCGCTATCTGGACGACGTGTTCCACAAGCGCATGGTCATCACCCATTGCAAGAACCTCTGCAAGGGCGATTATCTCATTGACGACCGCGGCAAAAACGGCACGAGCGAGTTTGAAGGCGAATGGATCCAGTTTGGCAACGACGAGTTCCCCGACTGGGAGAGTGTGGTACAATACTTATTAGGACAGAACAACAATTCTGACAATGGATGATTAATATGAAAATGATAGAACAAATAGAATTGAAAACTGGATTATCTCCCAACAAGATATGGTTCACCTCCGACACTCATTTCTTTCACGATAAGGTTGTGGAATACAGTCAGCGTCCTTTTGCCAGCGTGGAGGATATGAACGAAGAGTTGATAGCCCGCTGGAACTCCGTGGTGCATCGCGACGGTATCGTATTCCATCTTGGCGACTTCTGTTTCGGAAAACCCGACAAATGGAACTACATACTCGACAGACTGAAGGGAAGGATATTTCTTGTGTTGGGGAATCACGATGCCGGACATATCAGCGAAGAAGTGGCGGCACGCTTCGAGGGTGTAGCCTTTCAGATGCGCCTCAATGTGAATGGTCAGAAAATTTATCTCAACCATTTCCCGTTCCTTTCCTACAGCGGTGACAATCACGGCACATGGCAATTGTTCGGGCATATCCATTCCAATCAGCAGTCGTCTAACATTATTGACAAGCATCGTCTTGCCGTGCTGCAACCAGGACAATATGATGTTGGGGTGGATAACAACAATTTCACACCGGTATCATTCCGACAAGTAGAAGAAATTATAAAAAATGGAAAATATGAGCTATAAGATATGCTTTGTATGCACGGGCAATGCCTGTCGGTCACCGTTTGCAGAATGTGTGACGAAGAAACTTCTGGCAGATGCAGGAATAGGGGACATAGAGGTGTTCTCACTGGGCACATTGGATTGGGGCGAGAACCCTCGCGATGCTGCGATGGTAGATGTGGCGAAAGAGTTGGGTTATGAACTGACCGGTACGACTACAGCGATGAGCCGTGAACGGCTGATGACGGCTGATGCGATTATTGTGTTCGACGAGCGTCACCGTGATGCCATAACACGAGTATTGGACTATAGCTATTGGAACCGAGTCGTGCTGTTCAATAAGATAGCATTTGATGAAGGCAGCAATGTGGAAGACCCTCATTATCAGACTGCTGCCGTATATCGGCGTGTGGCGCAGCACATAGTGAGCGGTTGTCACCGATTGGTTGAGCAGTGGAAACAACAGCCACCAAAGCCGGAATGTTGAGCATCCCTTTAGCTTGATATCAATAATCATATTTTGTTAGCATAAGGTGGCAATTGGCGATCGGGAGCGGTTGCAAATGCCACCTTTTTGGGGGATTTCCTAATTGTCAGACTGATTGAGATGCAAATACATACCAACTTTTATCCGTGTCTCTACGTTGGATATAGCCTTTCTCAACCATACTGCTCAGTTGCTTTTTTACAGCTCTTGGAACAATGCCGACTTTTTCGGCTATTTCATTAATTGTAATATTGGGGGTGCTGTCAATGGCATGAAGTATTAATGCCGAAGAGGGACTACGAAAAACAATCTTTTGTCCATCATACCACCATACATTTGGCGATGTTTCAGTCAGAAAATCAATATTATATTTCAATTCACTTTCAACCATTTTAGTAAAATAGCTAAGGAACGCTGAGATATGCTGCAATGAAGCATGTGCCCCTTCCGAAGGATTATTGCCCACTTTAACGTCGCTTTGATGTAATGCTTCAATATACTTTTGCTTATTTCTTGTTCTGACCACTATCATTGGCCAATCGTGTCGTGCTAAAATATAGTTTACAAGCATACGCGCAATACGTCCATTGCCGTCTTCAAACGGATGTATTCTAATATAGCGGTAGTGGAATAGTGCGGCAAGTTCTACCGGAGAATATTCACCCGACAGTTCCGCTTTGTTATACCAATCTACAAGGTCGGTCATCAACGCCGGGGTTTCTTCGGGTGATGCATATTCGAAGCGGTCGCCATACCGAGTAATCACACTATTAGGGCGCGTTTTATATTGTCCGGCATGAATAACATAACTCGTCTGCAAGCCGGTGGGCAAGGTACGATATACAGTGTAATCTTCTCGAAGCAACACTTTATGGAGTTGGCGAATGAAATTTTGATTCAATGGCGTATCTTTCAATTTTACCGACTCCCGCATCATCTCAAAACTCGCCTGACTCGCTTTCATATCGGCAAAATCTTTCAAATCGCCCTCTCCACTGACTTTACCCAGCAAAAGCAATAATTCAGTCTGCCCGTATGTGAGCGTATTACCTTCAATATGGTTACTATTGAAGTTGTAATCTACAGTAAAGCGTTGGCTTAGCAAATATTGCTTTCTTGCAGACAGTGGCTGAAGTGCACACCATTGATTATAGAGTAAATCTAACTTTTTCATATCAAATGGAACGTATAAGTGTTCACTAAGTGAACGTATAAACGTTCATTTTATTATGTAGTGAATCAAAATTCTTACCGATTTATTCTCGTTACACTTCATAGGCATTCTCTGTGCCTAAGAATACGGCTAAAACCACCAACGAATGTCGCAGAATACTTCACAGAATACTTCATTATATTTTTGCGTAATTATTACGCAAAAATATTTGGGGAATCGGAATCAATGTGTTATCTTTGCGGTGTAAATATTACGCGGCTGCCTCGTCACTATAAAGTGAGGCGCGCAGAGCCGGGATTATGAGTGTTAAACAAAATATGAGAGTTATGTACGACAGAAGATATACACCCGAAAGGATTTTGGAATTGAAAGAAGGCGAGATATTCGTGTTTGGAAGCAATCTGGCAGGCGCACATGGTGGCGGTGCTGCACGATTGGCTTACGAGCGGTTTGGTGCCGTATGGGGCGAAGGCGTTGGTCTTCATGGTCAGACATACGCCATTCCTACCATGCAAGGCGGAGTTGATTCTATCAAGCCCTATGTGGATTCGTTCATCAGCTTTGCCAAAGAGCACACCGAACTCACGTTTCTTGTCACCCGAATAGGTTGCGGCATAGCAGGATTCCGCGACGAGGAGATTGCTCCACTCTTTGCTGCTGCCATTGATGTGGAGAATATCATTTTGCCGAAGGAGTTTGTGGCGTTCTTGGAGAATTAAGATGAGGCGCGTCAGTAAAAGAATTTTTTTAATAGTACAAAGATAGGAGACAGGTTACTTTTGCCTCTATTCTATCATAAAGGTAATAAAAAACATAATGTTAGATGGAAAAGGATACAATAAGAGACAGAATAAGAGGCTCGCTCATAGGCGGAGCCATTGGAGATGCGTTGGGCTATCCCGTTGAGTTCATCTATTCTTACGCCGGAATCCAGCGTAGGTATGGCAGCAATGGCATCACGCGCCTTGACACAGGTCAATGGTGGCTTGATGAGGACAACGGCAATGGAAAAGCTGTAGTATCTGACGACACACAAATGACCCTTTTCACCGCCTGCGGATTGCTGAATGCCAAAGCAGACGATGTGCCATTTCTGCCGTCAATATGCAGGGCATACGTTGAGTGGTTTCTCACGCAGACGGGTAAGAAAAAGAAAGGCTTTGACAAGTGCTGGATAAGCAAAGTGCCAGAGTTGAACGAGCGCAGGGCGCCGGGCAATACCTGTCTCACCTCCTTAGATGCTATCTTTAGGGGTGCAGAGCCAAGCAACAACAGCAAGGGATGCGGTGGGGTTATGCGCATAGCTCCGATTCCACTATATGGCGCTGTTGACAGTAGGATTGCGATTGGTGAGGCCTGTTATCTCGCTGCGGGTGCCTCAGAGTTGACTCACAAGCATCCATTGGGCTATATCCCTTCATCGCTTGTGGCTTATGTTATCTATCGGCTTGCACAAGATGATACTCCAAGTCGCGATAACTATATGGTCTATATCCGCTGGGGTCTTGATATGCTTCTCCACATGTATCCACTGCATCAGGAATATGTTAAGCAGTTTACCGACCTTGTGCAGAAGGCAATCACTCTTTCGGAATCTCCAGCCGACGATGTAGCAAACATAGAGAAGCAACTCGGTGGTGGATGGGTGGCAGATGAGGCGGCAGCAATAGCCATATATTGTTCTCTTGCCCATTTCGACAACTTTGAGCGGGCAATGATAGCGGCAGTAAACCATAAGGGTGACAGCGACTCTACTGGTGCTGTGACGGGTAATATCCTTGGAGCAGCCATCGGCTACGAAGCCATTCCGCAGCATTTCAAGGACGATGTAGAGTTGCACGACGTGATTCTGCACGTTGCCGACGACCTGTGGCGAGGCGAGACAACTGAATTTTTAAATAACAAATAGAAATGAAACGAAATATCAAAATCACGGCATGGGTTATTGCTGCTATCATCGTGTTGTTAGTGGGCATCGTGGGCGTAATTTCGCTTAATGACAATCTGCGCGAAATATTGAATCCACCATTTGAGGAAACAGCGATTTTCCCTGACGACAGCAGAGAAAACCCTGCCGACACCATATTCTCTGTGAATGGCATTGAGATGAAAATGATTGGTGTTAGGGGCGGTAAGATTAACTGCAAGGGTTTCAAGGAAACCATAGAACTAAAGGATTTCTATATTGGAGAGACTGAAGTGACTCAGGAACTGTGGGTGGCGATAATGGGTAATAATCCTTCAGTCCACACCGACAACATTCTTTGCCCTGTAGAGAATGTCGATTTGCAGGATTGCGCCGAATTTGTGCATAAGTTGGATTCTGTTTCGGGAGGCGGGTTCTATATCCAATCCTATCCGGAGTGGCTATACGTTGCGCATCTGGGCAGTAGGAATGCCGACACTTCGTATTGCGACGCTAACGCGAGTTGGCATAAAGAAAACTCAGATGGCATCACCCATCTGGTCAAGCAGAAGACGCCCAATGCGCTTGGCGTATATGACATAGTTGGCAATGTGTCGGAATGGACTGTCAGCGGTTCCGATCCTTTGTTTTTTGTCGTTGGAGGCAGTTATGAGACAGAAAAAGGGAACTGTAAGATAGATGCGCACGAAGTATATCACGCAAACACCAAGATGAAATCAACAGGTTTACGACTGGTATGGTACCCGGAGTCGCCGCTTCAATATGAATAGGCTGTGAATCAACATAGATTGAGATTTAGTTTCCTAAACATTAAGCGGCAACTGTTTGGCAAATTAGTGCAAAATCATTAACTTTAGGAACTTTTTTGAGATTAACGTGCTAATAATTGAGGATAAGATTACGGCGAAGTCCGAGCAATAACGATGGAACAACAACACATCACACGCCTTGCCGAAGCATATAGGCGAGGATATGAGCAAAAATATGCGGGCATGAAAGATGCGCCCGAAATGAAGATGCATTACTTTAAGGTGAAGGAGGTTTTGCCTCGCGTGAAGGTAGTGCTGAGTTTCTTGCAAGGCATTGTGCCGGCAGGACAGTGCAACTCGTTGCTCGATGTGGGCAGCGGAAGGGGAGTGTTTCTCTTCCCGTTGCTCCGTGATTTTCCCGAATTGGAGGTGACGAGTCTGGACATTCTTCCGCATCGAGTGGCTTTGCATGAGTGCCTGAATGTGGGAGGTATCACCAATCTGCATCCCCGATTGGCTGATATCTGCACTTGGAATGTACCCGACAAGAGTTTTGATGTGGTGACGATGCTCGAAGTGATGGAACACATACCCGATACTCTGTCGGTGGTAAAGAATGCCATTCGATTGGCAAGAAATTACATAATTCTATCGGTACCGTCGAAGCCCGACGACAACCCGGAGCACATTCATCTTTTCACGGCACGGCAACTCGAAAATCTGTTTGTGGAGAACGGTTGTGCGAAAGTGAAATTTATGTCGGTCACCAATCATCATGTGATGGTGGCTTGTCTAAAGTGAAAATCATTATGGAGAATCAAGACAAAATAATTAAATATCCACGCACACCTCACTTACATGGTTCGAGGCTTCAGCCGGGAGATGAGGATTTGAGCCAGCGACCGTTCAGCGACATTGCTGACCGACATGTAGTGCTGGAGGAAAAAATCGACGGAGCAAACTGCGCCATCTCGTTCAGTCAAGATGGTGAGTTGCGGTTGCAAAGCCGTGGGCATTTCCTCACAGGCGGCTATCGGGAGCGACATTATGATTTGTTGAAACAGTGGGCGATTGTGCACCAAGACGCTTTCTATGCTGTTCTCGGCTGTCGGTATATCATGTATGGTGAATGGATGTATGCCAAACATTCCATCTATTACGACAGCTTGCCCCATTATTTTATGGAGTTTGATGTGCTCGACCGCGATACCGGCAAGTTTCTCGACACTCCTGCGCGACATAAGTTGCTTGGGTCACTTCCGGTTTGTCATGTGCCTGTTTTGGCAAGTGGAGTGTTCAGAAATATTTCAGATATTCTGCAATATCTTGGCGATTCGTGTTATATAACACCCGACCACATCGAGCATCTGAGAGAAGATGCATCGCGTCTTGGATTGGATGCCGACAGGATTTGCCGAGAGACAGACGCCTCGTGCACCATGGAAGGGATATACATCAAAGTAGAGGAAAATGGCGAAGTGGCTGACCGCATGAAATATGTGCGGGCATCGTTCCTGCAAACGGTAGAAACACCTCAAACAGCGTGGCTCGACCGAGCAATAGTGCCCAACCGAATTACTGCAAGCCTTGATAAACTCTTTGAGAATGTGTGATTTTGACTACATAACAGCCTATGTGCTCACTGAATTTGAAGAGCAAATGAAATTGACACCGCAGCCAATGATTTGGCACGGTGAAGGCGATGTTTTCACTCACACGAATATGGTGGTGGAGGCGTTGCACCAATTGCCCGAATATGCATCGCTCACCCAAAGGCAAAAGCACATTGTAAGTATTGCAGCGCTGTTACACGACATCGGTAAGGTGAGAACTACAGTGGATGTAAGTGGTGAAGTTGAAGCGCCACACCATGCCCCTACCGGAAGCCGTATGGCTCGTGAACTGCTTTGGAAACATTTCGGCATGTGCGGCAAAGCAGAATTAATGCAAGCACGCGAAGCCATCGGCCTGCTCATTCGCTATCATTCTTTCCCGCCTCATGCCATCGACATTGAAGACTGCAAATTGCGTCTGCACCGAATAGCTTCAAACAGCTTGCTTGCGCCTGATTTCACCGTTAGTCTCTTATGCTTGCTTAGCAAGGCAGATATGCTCGGACGGAAATGTGATGACCAACAACAGATGCTCGAACAGATTGCGCTGTGTGAGGAGTTGGCAAGGGAGGAGGGGTGCCTTGATGGCTGCTATCCTTTTCCGTCAGATGCCACTCGTAGGGCTTTGCTTAGCGGACAGGACGTTTGGAAAGAGCAAACTCTTTTCGATGACACTTGGGGCGAAGTTGTATTAATGTCGGGACTGCCCGGAACAGGCAAGGACACGTGGATTGCACGCAATATCCCGGATTTGCCGATGATTTCGCTTGACGAAATTCGCCGCGAGCTGAAGATTTCGCCAAAGGCAGAACAAGGAACTGTGGCGAACATTGCCCGAGCGCAAGCAAAGGAATACCTGCGTCGGCATCGGCCATTTGTGTGGAATGCCACTAACATCACCACGCAGCTGCGCGAGTCGCTCATCAGCCTATTTGAGACCTACCACGCCCGTGTGCGCATAGTATATCTTGAAACCGACTGGCAGACGCTGTTGGAGCGCAATCGCTCCCGCGAAGCCGTTGTACCACAAGATGCCATTGAAGCTATGCTTGGCAAAATGACTGTGCCGGAGGCTCACGAAGCAAGGCATGTAGATTGGATTTGCGTGTAATTGGCAGCATTTTTTATAACTTTGTAGAAGATAGGCTGCACTCGGCAAAATATTCAAGCGATTTGCACTATCTTGTGATGGAAATATGGTTACTTTTGGCTCTAATAATGCATAAAAGGTAAATTACAAAAAAATGGAAGAAATGAAAGAAGATATTGAATTTGTAGATTTGGGATTGCCGAGTGGAACACTGTGGGCAACAAAGAACGTAGGAGCACAGGAAGTGTACTCATGCGGGGAATTGATGCGTAAGCCTCAGTGCGAAGAACACCTGCCAACATATGAACAGTGCAAGGAACTGATAGAGCAGTGTGATTTTTCGGTAGTTATGATTCAGGGAGAGGGCGACATGATGTATCCTTGTGTCAGGGTGGAAGGAAGCAATGGTAATTGTGTTTTCTTTCCAGGCTCATCGCAACTTGACGAAGCTATGAACGGTCTGGCGGTCAGTGTTTGGTGTGGAGGTAATAAGATGGATGGTAAATGGGCATTTTTTATGTTGTTCCATCTCAGTCAATTGATCCTGGGCTTTTATGAATTGACGAATATTACAATCGGTATGTCTGCCACTGATACTTTAAAGATGGTAAGATACGTAAAGAAGTTAGAATAATTATGCTACAGTTACATGGAAAGTATTGTCAGGACTGTAAGATATTTACAGACAATGTGGAAGACGAGGCAGTGGAATTGGTCCAGTCTATGCTGGATCAGCCGTCTTTCGAAGGACAACATGTGCGCATAATGCCCGACGTACATCTGGGAAAAGGAATCACCATAGGTTTTTCTGCTCCGCTTGGAAAGTATGTCAATCCTAACCACGTGGGAGTTGATATTGGATGCACGGTGTCAACTATGGAACTATCATCAGTTGTTCCTTTTGAACGATATGCTGAGCTGGAGAGATGCGTTGTAGAGGCTATACCCACAGGGCATCGTATCAACGACCGAGAAGTTATCAATCGTGAAGATTTCTATTCATTCCTCAATGCAGAATATCAGAAAGTAATGAGTGATTTCCCGGGAATGATTAATCCTGTTAAGGTTATTGACGAAGAGTTTATTTCGCACTTTCTCTTGCGCATCGGAATGAATAGGGAGATGTTCTATCGTTCTCTGCCTTCTCTTGGAGGAGGAAATCATTTTCTGGAATATGGAGAGACAAATGATAGGCGTGGATTCTTTACGGTTCATTGCGGGTCGCGCAACCTTGGAGTCAAGGTGTGCAACTATTGGGCACGTAAGGCAAATGGCTCTTGTTCAGAAATTCCAGATAGTGACCTTCGCAGTATTGTAGAGGAAGTTAAGGTTTCATGTTCTGACAGGACACAATGGCAGCGTCTCATTCAAGAGTCTAAGGCGCGTGTGCGCGAAGAAGAATATTTGGCAGGTTATCTGTGTGGAACGTATTTGAAAGGTTATCTCACAGACATGGTTCTTACTCAAGCTTACGCTCGATACAACCATATAATGATTCAGCGCCTGGTAAGTTCCATTCTGCGAGACAATTTTGGAATTGAGGTTGTAAACGAAATCTACACAACGCACAACTACATCGATTTTAAGGATCATCCTATGCTACGCAAAGGTGCCATCCGTGCCTACGCCGATGAACTTTGCATCATTCCTTTCAACATGCGAGACGGGCTTGCCATCTGCCGAGGGAAATCGAATCCGGACTGGAATTATACCGCTCCTCACGGAGCAGGGCGCATCCTTTCACGAACAGAGGCAAAGATGAAATTGAAGATGGAAGAGTTCAGAAAGACAATGACCGATGTGTATTCTACCACGGTATGTGAAGGAACGCTTGATGAATCGCCGATGGCATACAAGCCAATGGAAGAAATTGTGCGACTGATTGAACCAACAGTAGAAATCCTATTCTTCGTCCGTCCAAAGATTAACATCAAGGCAACAGACGAGGAATAAAAATATTCGGGAGGAGATGCAGGTGCAACCCCTGCCCAATGCGGTAGCCATTCCGTGGTAGTTCAAAAGTAAGAACGCCTCCATGTTTTTGCAATAATGGGTTAAATCAGCACAATAAGAATCAAAAAGGATTGACAATCATTTGCCAGGCTGGTATGGTAATATAGAGTTCTTATTTATGTTCTAATAAAGTGGGTGACTTAAAATGAAAAGAGAGTTATACATACAGATAAAGGATTTTCTGCGAGAGGTGATTCGCGGAACGGACTTCGAGGGACATGTGATGACCGTTGGCGGTTGTGTGCGCGATGACTTGATGGGCTTGGAGATAAAGGACATCGACATGTGCGTTTCGCTGCCTGAAGGTGGCATCCGCTTTGCCGAATGGCTTAAAGAGAAGGAATTGACCACAAAAGGGGTGACCGTTTACCCAAACTACGGTACCGCTATGCTGCATCTTAGGGCTTTTCCCGATGTGGAGCTGGAATTTGTGCAGACGCGTAAGGAGAAGTATATCGACCACTCTTGCCGTAATCCGGTGACAGCTTTCGGCACAATTGAGGAAGACTGCCTACGTCGCGACTTAACCATCAACTCGCTTTATTGCAATATCTCAGCCGATGAGATAATCGACATCACCGGCAAAGGCGTTGACGACATTCGCAACCATATCATTCGCACTCCTGCCGACCCCGACCTCACCTACGATGACGACCCATTGCGCATACTTCGCTGCATTCGCTTTGCCAGTCGTTATGGTTGGGATATAGAGGCGGAGACTATTGATGGCATGAAGCGAAATGCTTTCCGTCTGGAGATTATCGCCAAAGAACGCATACACGATGAGTTCTGCAAGATGCTCACCTGCGCACACCCTGTGATGGCTATGGAGCTACTTCGTGAGACAGGCGCTATGCACTACGTTATTCCCGATTTGGAAGAAACTTATGAAATGACGCAGAATGAGTATCATTTCGGCACGGTATGGGAACATACATTGGCAGTACTTGGCAATCTGAAAAGCGACAGCCTCGAACTGCGTATGGCAGCCTTGCTACACGACATCGGAAAGATTCGTGTGCGTACCGTCACCGATGGAAAGGTGCATTTCCTGAAACATGAACTTGCCGGCGCTGATATGGTTAAGGACATTTTGCGTACTTTGCATTATAGCAATGACTTTATCGACGAGGTGTCTTTTCTTGTCAGAAATCACATGGTCTGCAAGGCGTGGGGCTACGAATGTGAGCACCTCAAAACAAAGAGACTGCGCAAATTGCAGTATCAGTGTGGCACAGAAGATCGGTTCCGCAATCTTATGTTACTCATTGATGCCGACAATAATGCCCATGCCGCAGATAAGTGTATGTCGCGCCAAGTGGAGCTGATAATTCGTCGTACAGAAGAAATGAAGCACGAAGGTTCAGCCATGTTTGGCTATAAACTGCCGCTTACAGGCAAAGATGTGATGGAAATCAAGGACATTGAGCCGGGACCAAAAGTGAAAGAGTGCCTTGACTACCTGCTAAAGCTGGCATTCGTCAATCCTCTGAGAGACAAAGAAGAAGTGATAAAACATTTAAAAGGTTTTAAACCACAACAATGAGAGACAAAATAATGACACTTCTCCGAGATTTGGAGAAACAACATGACATAAAAATACTGATGGCGGTCAATTACGGAAGCCGCTGTTTCGGGTATGCATCTGCGGAGAGCGATTGGGACGTACGGTTCATCTATGTTCATCGCCCAGAATGGTACTTTAGCATTGCAAAGACTGACGATGTGATAGAGATGATGATAGAGGAAGAACATCTCGATATTGAGGGTTATGACTTGAAAAAAGCCTTAAACCTGTTGGCGAGAACTAATCCGATAGAATCCGACTGGCTGCATGCAAATGACTATTACATTCTCGACGAGGACTTCCTGCAGACAATGCTTTCGTTTGAGGCTCAGTGCTACAATAGTCATCACGCCATGTATCATTTCTATTCCATAAGCGTAAAGCACAATCAGCGGTATCTTGACAAAGAGGTGACGCTGAAACGCTTCATCTATTATATGCGAGGCCTGCTGTCTTGCCGTTGGGTGGAGCAACATGGATGTCATCCGCCTGTAAATGTAGATGAGCTTATTGATGCCACTATCACTGACAATGATAACGTCAGGGAGAAGGCACATCGTTTGCTGGAATTGAAACGTACAGGCAAGTCGCACGATATGGAAATCGTTGATACTGAATTGTCAGATTATGTGTTCGACCTTCAGAAGTATTACGAAAGACTTCTGCCTACGCATGTAAATAGTAAGCCCAAAGCTGATATACCATCTATGTCAAAGTTCTTGATGAAAGTTGTTCTACAAGACGGAAAAGAGGGTAAAGAATAAGGTGATTAGAATTGCGTAAAATATATGTGAGGTTGCTTTGCTTGACAGGTAGGGCAATTGACATAAGTTCGACGAGTCGGTTTCCTTCTGGCGACTTGTCGAACTTTACCTCCATACGCCTTTACATTTCGTGGAATAGACTTTGTCTCTATAGAGGCACTGTTGCAAGGCTTTAAATTTGAAGGTGTAGAGGAACAGAATGAGGCTTTCCGGCTGGTGGGAGTCTAAGCCAAGTCGTGCTTGGATTATGCCGAGTCGAGACGGACATGCGCGAAGCGAATGGGCATTACAGGAGGTGATGAAAGACATTGATGCCGAAACGGAAGTTACCCCATTGCTGGAAGCAACAAAGGAGAATGTACAGCAATTGACTCCAGGACGGAAGAAGTCCAAAGCATGTCCTCTTATAGACTATCTGCCAGCAGACAGCGGTGAGGCTGTCATATCCTACATCAGTAGTTACGTCACAACCTATCAGTCTTACATGCTGCAGGCTCTGCCATATTTCGTGCTGAAGGAAATGCCACTCAGGCTGCCTCTTCTCAATGGAGTGGAATATGCCACTGCCATGACAAGACAGTTCCCCGATGTCAGTGAACTCCTTAGCGAACATTCCCTCAGACAGGCTGTAGGGAAACTTGCTGGAACAGAAACACAGCTGTTGGAGAAGGACAGCAAGAAGCAAATGTGTAGGTACATCGAAAGCGATGCTAACCAAAAAATACTAGCACAACTTAGGAATGACATAGGTAAGATTATCTGATACAAAGCCATTTGGAGGTGCTGAACTGTCAAATATATGTTAATAATTCATGGCTAACGAGCACATTTTTGAACAATCAGACTACAAATAGAAATAAATGTGGTAACTTTGTACACGAAATAAAGTAAAAAGGCATGGAAGGCAAGAGATACAGCAACAGTTTTACCTCCTCGGGAATGGTGAAGGAAGAAGGACGGGCAGCATACTACAAACTGCTGGACAGTGTGCGTGATGGTGATACTGTACGCATCAAGCGCGGGGTGTATGCCACAACCGAACAGCTGGCTGACACTATGATAGATGTGCAGGCCATTGTTCCGGGTGGGGTGCTGTGCCTTTTCTCCGCATGGAACGTGCATGGGCTTACCACCTCGCTGCCACAGGCATACCACATTGCCGTGAAGAGAGGCAGGAAAGTCACGCTCCCAGTCTTCCCCAAAGTAGAACTGCATCACATCACTGACATGATGTTTGACATAGGTGTCGAAGAACAGATAGTCAGCGGCTATCGCATACAGATATATAATAAGGAGCGGTGTGTATGTGATGCCATAAAATACCGCAACAAGGTGGGTATGGACGTATGTGCTGAAGTGGTAAACAGTTATCTGTCACTATCCGGCAGAAACCTTTCTCTGCTTTTTGACTATGCCGACAAACTGAGAGTGAGAAGAATCCTTGAACAGTATATTGCACTAAAGCTATGAGTGAAATCAAAAACTTTGGAAAATCTATCAGATCAAGGCTGCTCAATGTGGCCAAGCAGGAGGAAGTGTTCTATCAGACCATATTGACCAGATACTTTCAGGAGCGTCTGCTCTACCGTATTTCCCAGACACGTTATCGTGAGAACTTCTACCTGAAAGGCGGTGCGCTGATGTATGCCTACGAGAGGTTTGCCGCCCGCCCCACATTGGACATAGACTTTCTTGGCACTCGCATCAGCAATGATGGCAAGCGCATAGCCGAGGCATTCCGCGAGATATGTTCGGTCGATTGCAAGGAGGATGGTGTGCAGTATGATTGCGACAAGATTGTCACCCAGAACATCGCCGAGTTCAAGGATTACCATGGTGTCCGTCTGAGTATTCCAGTGACCATGGATACCATCGTGCAAGTGCTCACGATGGACGTCGGATTTGGCGATGTAGTGACACCGCATCCAGTTTCATTGGACTATCCTCTGTTGTTGGAGGGACTGCCCGAGGCCAGCATCCTTGCCTATTCCACCGAAACCGTGATTGCAGAGAAGATGCACGCCATCATAGATTTGGCTGACCAAAGCAGCCGTATGAAAGACTATTACGACATCTACCACCTTCTCACCTCATTCCAATACGACTCTGCCATTTTACAAGATGCCATCAACCGCACATTTGAGAATCGTCACGCACCCTATAATGCTGACACAATGTTTTTCAGGGAAGACTTTCCCAACCATCCTCAGATGCATGTTAGATGGACAGCTTTCCTGAGAAAGACAGCTATCAATAGCACCCTGTCATTTCCAGAGGTGGTGCGTTGGCTTCAAGATACATTAAGACCATATTGGTCAGAATACGGCCGTATGTTGCACTGACCGAAGTTGGTTACTTAGAAACTCTTATATGCAGACTTAGTTACTTCACACTGATTCAAAGCAACATCTGCTTTCACTTGTTTTATCCATGCTGCAAATATAGTAAGAATTTGAACAATAAAGGAAATAATTCTTCTTTTTCTGTTCAAAATATTACTGCCGGTAGGGGAATAGGGCGGCAAGTGTGCACGTCGCCGACGACCTGTGGCAAGGCTACAAAAAATTTTTTTGAATAACGCTGCAAGATTTCGGGTTACTTTTGGCTCTATTATCTCATAAAGGTAAAAAAAACGGGTAAAAAGATTTATTGATAACGGATTAAAAAACTTTGAAACGATGGAAGAAGTGAAAAACAAGAAAGAGATTAAGAAGACGCAGGTGTTCAATGTGATTATCCTCGACCGTAGCGGTTCGATGGAGAGTATTCGCCGTGCTGCTGTGGAGGGTTTCAACGAGACTTTGGCGGGCATCAAGAAGGCTCAGGAGAAGTTTGCCGAGACGCAAGACCACTATGTGTCGCTGGTGACGTTCTGCAGCTGCGAGACCCGTCACGTGTTCGACAAAACGCCTGTGGCGGATGCTCACCCGCTGACTATGGAAGACTACCAGCCTTGCTGCTGCACACCGCTCTACGATGCCATGGGAATTACGCTTACTGCCATGCGTCGCCACGTAAAGGAGATCGAAGACTCGGTGGTGGTAGTGACCATCATCACCGACGGCATGGAGAACGCCTCGCACGAGTACAACGGCAAGACCATCAAGGAGCTTGTGGAGCGTCTGCGTGGCGAGGGATGGACATTCACCTATATGGGTGCCAACCAGGATTCGGTAGAGGTGGCAATGAAACTGTCTATCCGCAACTCGCGCAACTTTGCCTACAGCTACGAGGGCACACGAGCCACCATGTGCAAGGACTCCAGCACCCGCATGAATTTCTTCTCGCGTCTCTCATTCATGAAGAAGCGTGAGGCTGATGGATGTGCAGCGCCCATGTCGGCAGAGGAGCGGCACAACCTATACACCAGTATGGCCGACGAAGCCTTCGATGAAGAAGAGCACCGCTAAGCCACAACCAGCTGCCGCCAACAGCAAAATCGCCCGATTCCCCGTCGGTAACTCAATTTCCCCGAGGGTTACCGCCGCAGAATCGGGCTTTTTCTGTGGTTTTACTCCAGTTCCGGGATACTGTTTCTTTCCAGTCTTTATCCCTTTTTCGGATTTCGGCAGAGAGCATTGAATTGACTATTCTGCGAATTCCGGAGCATACCCTTTCACCAATTCCGGTGATGTCCGTTCAGTCAGTTGGTGGTATTCAGTATCGTCGGCAAATTAGTCGTTTCTACAGTTCGTATAAATCTTCTAGTTGTATTTCTGCTTGAATATCACCCCAATATTCATTTTGTGTCAGGCCGTCTGTCGTAACCATAATTGAATGAATAGCCTTTTTCGTACCTGTAACGGTATGGAACACATTCCGTTTGCGGGCAAGTTCACCTGCATAATCAGATGTGATGGTGTATGAATCCTTCGAGTATTTCATCTCGCATACATCAATGATGCCATCGCTACGGTCTATCAGAAGGTCTATCTGAATTCCGGCTCTCCCGTTGCTCTTATCCGGCAAGCAACGCCATGCATATTCATTTGTCAGTATTCCGCTGATACCAAGTTTCTTTTTAATCTGGTCAATATGCCATAGGCAAGTTCGCTCAAAAGCTAAGCCGCACCATGTATTATATTTTGGAGTTCCCAGCATTGATCTCCAATAGTTTGAGCCTTGATGCACTCCGTCGATGTATTCGTAATAGAATAATGTAAAATGGTCTATCAGCTGGAAAATGTCCGATTTTGTCCGATACCCCATCATGGTATAACTTCGAATAAAGCCACACCATTCTAAATCTTTCAGAATATCGGAGAAAACACCATTGTCTTCAAATTTTCCTGTCACCAACAATTCTTGTCGGGTCATGCCCATCTTTTTCTTGGCCAATAACTCTATGACACGAACATATGGTTCTGGTTTTTTGAACAATGAGGCATATAGCATCTCAAATTCGTCATGTAGCTCTCCGTCAGGCGAAAAAATCAGTCTATCAATCTCAGCAGTTATGCTAGTTCCTTTTTGCAACAAACTCCAATAATATGGTACACCGCCAAATATCATATAGGCTTCCAGTATCTGCTTGCGGCTCAGCACAAGGCCTCTTGACTGAATTAACTTCTCGCATAATCCCAGAGGGAAAGGACTGAGTGATATGCGATGGTTCAAGCGATTGTGAAGACCACCTTTATTCTTTATTATTTTTTTGACCATCCATGATGTACTGCTTCCGCATACCACAAAAACAATATCTTTTCGTGCTGATGCCCATCCATTCCAAAACGATTCCAACTCTGATAAAAATCCAGAGCGTGGGGCATCCATCCATGGAAGTTCGTCAAGAAAGACAACTTTTTTGCCTTCCGACAGATTTGAAATGAATCGTTTTAGTTCACTGAAGGCATCGCCCCAGTTGGTCAGTTCTGGGGTGTCTTTTTGCCCGTGTTCTTTTAGTGCACGACGGAAACGTACCAACTGCTTTCTCGCTGTTAAGTTTGCAGCCCCAGTAAATTGGAAATCGAATCGGTTCTCAAAGGTTTCTCTGATAAGAAAAGTCTTGCCAACACGACGTCTTCCATACACTGCAATAAACTGAGAGTACTCTTCATTGAGAGCATTCTGTAATACTTGTTTTTCTTTTTCTCGACCTATTAGCATGGTATCCATTAATTTTGATTCACGCCACAAAAATAATGCTTTTTCGGGAGAAAACCAGCGGAAAGTCTATAAAATAACCACATTCCGCAGTTTTACTAACGAAATTCACCCTTTGCACCTCATTTTATGTTCTGTTGAATATAATTTTTACAGCAAATGTGTAAGCATTAATTGAAGTACACCTTTTGGGCGTTGCAGAGAGGTGTAAAACTGGAGAAATCAAACAGACTGTCCCTAGATAACGCTTTTTTAGCCTCTGAGATTTAATATTTCCGGCAAATCGGTTTGTCTACTGTGCCAAATCGAGACCTCATGCTCTTATGTCCCAGAAAAACACCGCAATCGACGGAATATCCCTAATTATTATAACAAAGGCTTTATCACTTCCCAATATCCACCTTTG
>ERZ1032130.110-NODE-110-length-24572-cov-6.097932_pt1 | contig 24572 bp, 18 predicted proteins | sample MGYA00517879_ERZ1032130 | MGnify/ENA primary metagenome ERZ1032130 (study PRJEB33719, sample SAMN04262597) | wastewater metagenome | biome: rural village; feature: animal feces; material: feces | host: Bos taurus | place: El Salvador | collected 2012-01-31 ...
GTAGAGCCGGAAGCGGTTGCCGCCTCCCGGCTGGAAGCTTTGACGGCCCAATATCAGCAGGACCTTCCACAATAGCAGTCTTTCCAACCCCGGGTTCACCCAAAAGACATGGGTTATTTTTGGTTCTTCTGCTTAAAATCTGAATAACTCTCTTAATTTCATCGTCCCTGCCGATAACCGGATCGATTTTTCCTATTTGTGCAAGGTGTGTCAAATCACGGCTGTACTGTTCCAGAATGGTCTTCTGCTTTCCTTTATTTTTGCTCTTGGTCAAATCAGCTTTATATAGGTTCCCGTCTTCGCCCATCGCTATGAGAACATCTATATAAATTCTCTGGGTGGAAACTCCCATTGTATTCAATAATCTTACAGCCACATTGTCCGTGTCTTTTATCAGGGCAAGCAGAATGTGTTCCGTTCCGATTTTCTCATATCCAAAGCGTTCCGCCTGTAAACCGGCCTCATCCAAAACAGCCTGTGCTTTGGGCGAATAGCCGTCTTTTTCTTTCACAGCCACCTTAAAATCAGGGGCAATCAAATCCACCATCAATTCCTTGACCTTTGGATAATCCACGCCGTTGTCCTGTAAAACCTTGGAAGCTATCGCCGTATTTTCCTTTAACAGCCCGATTAAAATATGTTCTGTTCCTATATAGCTTTGATTAAATCTTTTGGCTTCTTTTTGAGCCAGCATTAGTGCCGCTTTTGCTTTTTCAGTATAATTCGACTTCATAAGTCAATACCTCCAAAAATGTAAACAAAGACGGTGCCGGGCACCGTCTTTTGTAATTTATTCATCATCTTCATCGAAATCCAAAAATCCAAATTCTAATTCATCATTATCATCTAAAAAGTTTTTGGCTTTCCAGGATATTTTCTGTTGTTGAGACTGCGCGCCTGCTGCCGGAGCATTTGCAGGTTTCTTTGCTACTGCATTATTTTGCGTTCTGGTCTGCTGTTGGGTCACAGCTGCCGTTTTAGCTGTTGTCTGTGGTTTTGCAAGCGTCTGCGGACGTACTCCGTTTTGAGTTCTGTCAGCATTCTGACTACGTGTCGCATTCTGACTTCTTGCCACATTCTGACTTCTTGCCACATTCTGACTACGTGTCGCATTCTGATTTCTTGTAGAACCGGATGACTGCGATGGTCTTCTGTAAGCCGTATTTTCCTCTTCTTCTCTCATTTTTAAGATATAGAAGGCTATTGCTACAGCTACCATAACCAGTAGACAAATCGTGATAATCAAGCCGATTTTTAATCCGAAATTGGCACTGGATAACTCATCCATTTCTTCCTGCTGTTGTTTACTCACCTGTAACAGCTGTTCCACTTTATAACGTTGTCCTGCTGTTCTGTCATATAAATACCAAATATAATCACCGTTTTCATCTGTTGTATACACAGCTTCATAATTGGTAGTCGGTGCAGGAATATTCGGTTTTGCCGTATCTTCATCCTCTACCTTGATAACCTCATCCGGTGTTTCTTCCGGTTCTTCTTCAGGCTCTTCTTCCATAATGGTTACCAAATCGGAACGAATAAAACCTTTCTTTGACGCTCCTCCGTCTACATAAGACACATAATACCACATTTTTCCGTCAGGTCCCTGCGCAGTTCCTGTAATATCGAATATCTGATCCTGACCGAGTCTGTCCACTTCATCACTGCTTGTGGTTGCCGCCTTACGAACCTTTACATTATTTGTATTGGTATGACCTTTCTGCGTATCCATAGGTGTGATTTCTGTTGTTTCATCCTGAGTGTTAGTCGTCGTAGTTGTTGTATCCGGCGTAGTAGTGGTCGTCGTAGTTGTACTTGGAGCCTGTTCTCCGCTTGCCAGAGTAACAAAATCAGAACGAATATATCCATATTCATTGGCGCTTACAATGATTTTATACCAAACCTTTCCGTCCGCGCCATTGACTGCATCAGTCACGTCCAAATCATCACCCGCACGCACACTTGCAACTACTTCTGATTCTGTACTTGCCTCTTTACGAACTTTAACAGAACTTCCTGTTACTTCACCCGTAGTTCTTGTGAAAGCATAACTTTCCATTCCGAACTGCAACCATATAAATATACAACATAAGATTCCTAATACGATATAAGTTCTTTTGCTAAATTTTCTTCTCATCATCCTGTAACCTTCCTTAGGCTTCATCAATTGCTTTTCCAATATCGTTTCTCATATATTTGTTATCAAATTCTACCCATTTTGTAGCTTCGTATGCATTTTTTCTGGCTTCCTGCAAATCTTTACCCGTTGCAGTAATACCTAAAACTCTGCCGCCGTTTGTCACAAAACCTTCTTCTGTTTTCCTGGTTCCTGCATGGAAGCAGTAATACCCATCATTATCTTCAAATTTATCAAGTCCCTTAATTAAAAATCCTTTTTCATAAGAAACCGGATATCCTTCCGATGCCAATACGACACAGACAGCCGCATTGTCTTCAAACTGTAAATCTACCTTATCCAAAGTGCCGTCGATACAGGCTTCCATTACTTCAATAATATCATTTTTAAGTCTTGGCAATACTACCTGTGCTTCCGGGTCACCAAATCTTGCATTATACTCAAGAACTTTTGGTCCGTCAGGTGTCAGCATAAGGCCAAAGAAAATAATACCTTTGAATTCTCTGCCTTCTTTTGCCATAGCATCCACTGTCTGCTGATAAATATATTTTTTACAGAACTCATCCACTTCCTCTGTATAAAAAGGACTTGGTGAAAATGTTCCCATACCACCTGTATTAAGACCGGTATCACCATCTCCCGCTCTCTTATGGTCCTGAGCCGATGTCATTGTCTTGATTGTTTTACCGTCTACAAAGGAAAGAACAGACACTTCTCGTCCTGTCATAAATTCTTCTACTACCATTTTGTTTCCGGCAGTTCCGAATTTCTTATCACACATAATAGACTGTACGCCTTCAATGGCTTCTTCGTGATCATTACAAATCAAAACACCCTTTCCAAGAGCAAGTCCGTCTGCTTTCAAAACAATCGGATATTTCGCTGTTTCTAAATACAAAAGTGCCTCTTCGGGAGTATCAAAATTTTCATAGGCAGCTGTGGGAATATTGTATTTTTTCATCAAATCCTTGGAAAATGCTTTACTTCCTTCCAGAATAGCCGCATTTTTTCTCGGTCCAAATGCACGAATTCCTGCTTTTTCAAGTTCGTCAACAAGTCCTCCCACAAGTGGGTCGTCCATTCCTACGATAGTTAAATCTATTTCTTTTTCCTTTGCAAATGCAACAATTCTGTCAAATTCCATAGCACCAATCGGAACACATTCTGCAATCTGACCGATTCCCGCATTTCCAGGTGCACAATATATTTTGCTCACCTTTTCGCTTTTTGCCACACTGGTAGCGATTGCGTGCTCTCTCCCGCCGCTTCCTACGATTAAAACTTTCATTGTATCCTCCATAGACTCATCTTATTTTGCATTGTGCTTATCTGCAATGATTTGTACCGCTTTCGGCAAAATAATCCATTCCGCCTGTTCCATAACTCTTTGCTGCAATACTTTTGGGGTATCTCCCTCTAAAACTTCCACTGCCTTCTGTATAATAATCGGGCCTGTGTCCGTCCCTTCATCCACATAGTGAACCGTTGCACCTGTCACTTTTACGCCTCTTTCAAGCGCCGCTTCATGCACCTTTAAGCCATAGTAACCCGTACCGCAAAAAGCCGGAATTAAGGATGGATGAATATTAATAATTCTGCCACTGTATTTTTTAATCATTTTTGGTGGAATCACTACCAAAAATCCGGCAAGTACAATCAAATCCGGTTTCGCTTCATCCACTGCCGCAAGCAGGGCATCGTTAAATTCTGCTCTGTTTTCAAAATTTTTCGGTGTGACAACACAGCCTTCAATACCGTGTTTTTTCGCTCTTTCTAAGGCAAAAACACCCGGATTATTACTGATAACCCTTACGATTTCAGCGCCCTGAATTGTTCCGTCTTCAATACGGTCAATCAGTGCCTGCAAATTGGTTCCTCCGCCTGATACACAGGCAAGAATTCTTAACATAAACGTACTCCTTTTTTACCGTTTTCACAGTGACCAACCACATATGGTGTTTCACCTGCTGCCTTAATTGCTTCCATAACGGTGTCCACATCTTCTTTTGCCACAGCCAAAATCATACCGAGGCCCATATTAAATGTATTGTACATCATTGTTTCTTCAATGCCGCCTACCTTCTGCAATAATTTGAAAATAGGAAGTACTTCATAGCTGTCCTTTTCTACCACTGCGCAGATATTCTCAGGAAGCATTCTCGGAATGTTTTCATAGAAACCGCCGCCTGTGATATGGCTACAGCCTTTGATAGTAACGCCTGCATTTTTGATGCTCTTTAATGCTTTTACATAAATCTTTGTCGGTGCAATAAGTGCTTCGCCCAAAGTTGTACCAAGTTCATCATAATATGTATCCAGACTTTCTTTTGTAATTTCAAACACTTTTCTTACAAGAGAAAATCCGTTGCTGTGTACACCACTGCTGGCAATGCCGATAAGCACATCACCGTCTTTAATATTTTCACCTGTAATCAAATCTTTTTTATCTACAACACCTACTGCAAAACCTGCCAAATCGTATTCATCTTCAGGCATCAGTCCCGGATGCTCTGCTGTTTCGCCGCCAACCAAAGCAGCTTCTGACATTTTACAGCCTTCTGCAACACCCTTTACAATCGTTGCGATTTTTTCAGGATAGTTTTTACCGCATGCGATGTAATCTAAGAAAAATAACGGTTCCCCGCCTGCACAAACAACGTCATTTACACACATTGCCACTGCATCAATACCAATTGTATCGTGTTTATCCATAACAAATGCAAGCTTAACCTTTGTACCGCATCCGTCAGTTCCTGACAAAAGAACAGGGTCTTCCATATCCTTAATTGCTTTTAAAGAAAAAGCACCGGAAAAACCGCCAAGACCGCCTAAAACTTCCGGTCTCATCGTTCCCTTTACATATTCCTTCATCAATTCCACTGATTTGTATCCGGCTTCAATATCCACGCCGGCTGTCTTATAATCCATTGCCATTTCTTTTCTCCTATTTTTCGTTTTGTAGTTTATTTTCAAATGAAAAAATTATTTTGTGTAGTTTTTATAACCGCATTCCTGCAATTTTGCATCTTTTTTCTGCACATCTGCTTTCATTTTTTCTCTGTAAGCTTTTAATTTTCCAAGCAGTTCGCTATCACTTGTAGCTAAGATTTTCGCTGCCAATAAACCTGCATTTGCACCGCCGTTGATTGCTACGGTTGCAACCGGAATTCCTGATGGCATCTGAACGATAGAATATAAAGAATCTCTGCCACCGAGTGATGTTGTATGCATCGGAATGCCGATAACAGGCATTGGGAAAATTGCTGCGCACATCCCCGGCAAATGAGCTGCCATACCTGCGCCTGCAATAATAACTTTAAATCCCTTATCTTCTGCACTCTTTGCATATTCAAAGAAAATATCCGGTTCTCTGTGTGCGGAAATGATAGTCATTTCATAAGAAATCCCTAATTCCTCCAAAATATCGGCAGCCTTTGCCATAACCGGCATATCTGAATCGCTACCCATTACAATACCTACTTGTGCCATATTTGTTTCCTCCTATTGGTTCATAAACGCATCGTTAAGTTCTTCCGTTCCGGGAAGTACAAATCTGCCGTCTACGATAATGTTTTCTGTAGTATTATCTTCTTTTATAATTTCAATCAGCGAAAGTTCATCATACGGAATGGTAATATCCGTGTGGCAGTTGTAATATGCTTTCTGCGGCTCTGTCTTACGAAGAGCGGAAACACTGTTTTCTTTTGCCACGATTTCTTTTCCATCCGGATTATAAACCTTCAAATCCTCGCTGTGGGAATAACAGGTATCACCCACGGCAAAATGCGGCCCCATTTTTTCCGCAATCAAAATCGGCAGTTTATCTTCAATGCCGTACTTTTTACAGGCCACATAGGCGGTCGTGTTGGTTCCGATAGCAAACTCACCCATCGGCAATGTGTCGTGATGGAATAAGATATTATCCTTGATATATTTTGAATTTTCTGCCTCAGAATCAAAATTAGCACAACCATACCTTACTATCATACCATTTTGGAAACAAACTTCCAAGTCCTTAAATTCATAAGCATTCAAAAAAACGTGTTTTACATGCAAAATTCCTTCCGTTCCGTCAAGTTTCGGGGATGTAAACACCTCTCCAACCGGAATATTCACGTCTGCAACGCAATTTTCAAAATTGGTTTCCTTATCCGGAATCGCCAGCGTGCCGAGCGCAACATACAAATCAGTTTTATTACCGTTTCCGCCCACAATATGCACTCTCTTGGCTTTATCCAGCGTATCCACCAGTGCCTGCTGAATTCTTTGATACTTTTTATAATCCAGTGTATTGATTTTTACGATTTCATCGAAAATTTCTTCATACCTTTCGCCAATTTCCGGTACAGGGAAAGCAATAATGGTAAAGCTTCTCTCTTCTCCCTTAATATACTGATTGACAATTTCACCCGCTTTACTTGCATATTCTACGCACAGCTTCTGCTGGGCTTCGCTGTATTTCGGATTGGACTCTTTATTTATCGGTTCAAAATCTTTTTCTCCAAAGATTTCAATGACCGCAGGTCCACCGAAAACTGCTGCCAAATCCTTATTGTCCTCATAATTTTCCTTAAGACCCTCGAGACGTCTTGTAATAAACATCTTATCTAAAAAGAGTGCCAAATCCTCTTTGTGGTCAAAATCAAACTGTTTATTCGGATTTGTGCCGAAAAATCCCACTTTAAAAACGTCCCTGCCGCGGAGAACACTCTGTCCCGCCCTGTAAATGGTGGGTTCCAAACCGATTTTTCTAAAATTCTCAATGGCACATCTGACAACTCTTTCAAAGCCGATATGATAGCGGATATTCACAATCTTTTTCTTTTTCATATCCTTATTGGTCACTTCAAAACCGATACGGTACCCTTCTGTATAGGTGTCTGCAATCTTCTGCACTTCTTCATCGCTCATAGAAAGCAGATGACGTGCTTCTTCTATTTCATTTTTATCAATGTACTCACCATAATAATATAAGTAACGAAGGTCCCTTAAATCGGACTCCATTATAATTTTCTTTGCAAATTCGCGGGATGGTTCTATCTGATTTAAAATAACCTCTCTGCCTTCCCTTTTTGCATAGTCACTCAAAAACCAATAGGCATTATCTTTAAGAAGGGATACATCCACTGTAGCATTTTCCTCTTTTGCCGTTACAAAAGATGTATAAACTTCCAACAAAAGTTCCAAACGGATGACTATGGACTCTAAATCCTGCTCATAGGCAAATCCGATTAAAGAACGCATTTCTGCTGCCTGAAAAGACAAAAATTGTCCCATCTCTTTTCCAAACCGTTTTACACTATACTCCGGATTAAAATAAGATTCTTCATAATTACCCGGAAAAATATCTTCAAAAAGTGCTTGATTTTTTTCCGAAAGAGTATCTATAGAAGCATCGTAAATTTCTCCGTTTTTTACATATTCATAGGTTTCCAATATTTTTTTAACAAAACCAAAAATCTCCTGAAAATATACCACATACTCGCTTGGTACTTCTGCATCTGTATCCAAATGATGCAATCTTTCCGTTATAAGTTCAAATCTTTCTTCAATCATAAACCATACGCTCCTGCATATAATATCAAACTAACCATTCCGATAACCAGTACATTAAGTACCATTCCCAAATAAGAGAGAAAATAGTACTTATCCGGTTCCTTTTTTGAAATGATGGCAAGAATTAATCCTGCAAAGCCATACATCAGACACAAGAGTACCACTCCGCCATATTCCAAGGTTGCAATACCGCCTCTTGAACAAGTGAAGACTATCGCAACCACAATGGAGGCAATGCCTATAATCCCTAAAATCACTGACATAATGGCCTTTTTAGAAAAGGTTTTATTCGTGAAAATGTAATTTTTTGAGTTTCTTGTAGGTCTTTTACTTTTACTCGGTTCCATTTTACTCCTTCAAAGAAAGGCGTTGACCGTCTGGCCAAACGCCTTTATCTTTTTGTTAAACAGCCGTCGTTCCTGCCGCTTTACTTTCTTCAACATATTTTGTGATATTGGATACGTTTACATACTTTTTCACAGTATCCTTGCCGGCAACAACCAATGTCGGAGCCTGCATTACACCATATTCTCTGGTCAATTCCATATTTTCTTCTGCGTCTATTAAAACATAAGCCGTATCTTTTAACAACTCTTTAGCCAGACTACAGTTAGGACAAGTCTTTGTTGTGAATAAATATTTCACTTCATCAGGTGTTTCAATCTGAACATCCTTTTCTCCGTCCTTTTCCGATACGGTCACAACCATAGAATGCTTCAATACAGAATTCTCTATATCATATTCCGTTCTGTTTTTGTATTCCTGAAGCTTACCATCATTCCAGTTCTGTACCGGTCTGTAATAACCTGTAATTCGACTGTAAACTTCCGTCACCTTACCACAGTGCGGACAAATTTTCTGTTCCCCTGCCAGATATCCGTGTTCCTTACAGATAGAATAAGTCGGTGACAATGTATAGTATGGAAGCCTGTAGTTATCCGCGATAGTTTTTACCAGCTTCGCAGCCGACTGCCAATCCGGTAACTTTTCACCGAGGAATGCGTGGAATACGGTTCCTGATGTATATAATGTCTGTAATTCGTCCTGAATATCCAAAGCATCAAAAATATCCACCGTATAATCCACCGGCAAATGGGAAGAATTCGTATAATATGGTGTATCTCCCATATTTCCTGCCGTTTTAATTGCAGGCCATTTCTTCTTGTCGTGTTTTGCCAAACGATATGTCGTACTTTCCGCAGGAGTTGCTTCCAAATTGTATAAATCTCCGTACTGTTCCTGATAGTCAGAAAGACGGTTACGCATATGATTCAATACTTCTTTTGTAAATTCCTGTGTTCTTTCATCTGTCAAATCCGCACGAAGCCAGTTTGCATTTAAGCCCACTTCGTTCATACCGATAAGACCGATTGTTGAAAAATGGTTATCAAAAGAACCTAGGTAACGTTTTGTATACGGATATAAGCCTTCATCCAAAAGTTTTGAGATGACACCTCTCTTGATTTTTAAACTTCTTGCGGCAATATCCATCATATGGTTGAGACGCTTATAAAAATCATCTTTATTTGCTGACAAATAAGCGATACGCGGCATATTAATTGTAACAACACCCACACTGCCTGTACTTTCGCCCGAACCGAAGAAACCACCTGATTTTTTACGAAGCTCTCTAAGGTCAAGACGGAGACGGCAGCACATAGAACGCACATCGCTAGGCTCCATATCTGAGTTTACATAATTTGAAAAATATGGTGTACCGTACTTTGCCGTCATTTCAAACAACAGTCTGTTATTCTCTGTATCTGACCAGTCAAAGTCACTTGTAATGGAATATGTCGGAATCGGATACTGGAATCCTCTGCCATTAGAGTCGCCTTCAATCATAGTTTCAATGAAAGCTTTATTTATCATATCCATTTCTTTTTTACAGTCTTTATATTTAAAGTCCATTTCCTCGCCGCCCACGATTGCAGGAAGTTCCGCTAAGTCATTTGGTACTGTCCAGTCCAAAGTAACGTTGGAAAACGGAGCCTGTGTTCCCCATCTGGATGGTGTATTTACACCATAAATAAAGGCTTCGATACATTTTTTTACTTCTTTATAAGACAAATTATCTACTTTTACAAATGGTGCAAGATATGTATCAAAAGAAGAAAACGCCTGCGCTCCTGCCCATTCATTCTGCATAATGCCAAGAAAGTTTACCATCTGGTTACACAAAACAGACAAATGTCTTGCCGGTGCCGATGTAATCTTACCTGTAATACCGCCCAGTCCTTCTTTAATAAGCTGTTTTAAGGACCAGCCTGCACAGTATCCTGTGAGCATAGACAAATCGTGGATGTGAATATCTGCGTTTCTATGAGCCTGAGCAATTTCCTCATCATAAATTTCCGATAACCAGTAGTTTGCGGTAACCGCGCCTGAGTTACTTAAAATAAGACCGCCTACAGAGTAAGTAACCGTAGAATTTTCCTTTACACGCCAGTCTTCTACTTTTACATAGCTGTTTACGACATCCTTATAATCCAAAATTGTGGATTTCATTGTACGCATTTTCTCACGCTGTTTACGATATAAAATAAACGCTTTGGCCGCTTCTTCATAGCCTGCCTGACCAAGTACCTTTTCCACACTGTCCTGAATATCTTCTACGTGTACACTGCCGTCTTTAATCTTTCCCTGAAAGTCTGCCGTAACACGAAGTGCCAGTAAATCTACCACATCATTATTATATTGTACATCTGTCGCATTAAATGCCTTAATTATGGCATCACTGATTTTGGTTAAAGTAAAATCTGTAACTTCTCCTTCTCTTCTGATTACCTGAAACATAATAACCCCCTGCATTTCTTTGGTTAAACTTAGTTTATATTTTCCTCATCGGTGATTTCTAAAAAATCCCATCGTTAACAACATTCTAGCATCTTCGCTTTTTTTCGTCAACGTAGAAACACAAGATAATCGCACTTTTTTGTAAAAAAACACAAGATATTGTATATTAACCGATTTAGTCGTTTAAATTGTCCCACTCGGATAACACCGGGTGGGACAACCTTCTGATACTTATTCTATTTCTGTTCTTTTTAACGTGTTTTTAAAAACTCCTGCTCCCTTTTTGCCTCTTCGTCGTCTGGGTAAGTCAACAAATAACTATCCATTAAAACCTTGGCTTTCTGGAAATCTCCCAAATACTCATATGCCACAATTTCATTGAATTTCAGGCTCTGCATACAAGGGCAGTTTTCCATTTTCAACCCCTCCTGAAATGCTGCAAGAGCCGCTTCATAATCTTCCATCTGCAATCTGCACATTCCAAGCTGGTTGTACAGTGTCGCATCCGGTTCTGACATCAGATAGTTGTTATAAAGACTACAGGCATAGTTGTAATCACCAAGTTTTTCATAAGTCATTCCAAGGTATGTAACTGCCTGCTTTCCGGTATTTTTTTCCTTCTCAAGAATTTGTCTGGCCTCTTCGTACTCGCCCATAAAATAGTACATCATACCCTTCTGGGTCTGGGTCATACTTTTCTCGCCTTCTTCCAAAGCCTTCTCCAGATAGCCTTTTCCGGCTTCACCATAGCCTTCGTTTTCTAAAACCTTATAGATTTCCAAAAGCATATCATAATCTTTCTCTTTCAAATCGATTGCCCTGTCAAAATCAGCCATAGCATCCTCGTATTGTCCCAGCTCCAAACGAATTTTTCCACGAAGTTCATATGCAATCTCATCTCGACTATCCAAGTCAATAATTGCATCATAGGTACTTTCGCTCTCTTTTAACTGACCGTTCTTATAATACGCCGCCGCCAGATAATAATTGGTATCATAATCCATAGAATCCAATATACCATTACTACTGTCCAACGCCTCTATAAATGCCTCAACCGCTTTTTCATAATCGGCAAGACCCATATAGGCAATACCGAGCCCTCTGTAAATCTGGCGGGCATCTTCCCCTTTCTCCTTGGCTTTTTCAAAGGAAGTAACCGCTTCGTTATACAGATTTTCTTCTACATACTGCATTCCCTGTGCCACATGCTCATTTTCCTGTCCGCACGCCATACACATATATATACTTACTGTCAAAACAACACTAAATATCCACTTCTTTTTCATAAAATTCTCCTTGCCTTAGCTACCTTTTTCCAGTATAACACACTTTTTTTGATTTCCATAGTCATTTCACTGGAAATTGGACAGATTTTTTGTGGAATTTTTTAGTACATTTTTCATAAAAAGAATGGATTTTTTTGTAGATACATTGTAGAATATTATTATGTATTGTTTATGATTTGTGGGGAAATCAAACATATAGCAAAATGTAATAATATAAATGAGAGTGAGGGTTTACTATGTTAGGCAAGTCAGCTAAGGGTACTTTGAATGACAATTCTTCAAAGGCTCCTAAAGTACAATTGACCAAAGAAGAAAATGCTCTTCAAAAAGCTGCCAAACAGGCAGAGAAAGAAGCAGTTAAGGAAGCCTTGGCTTCCAAAGAACCTAAAGTGAAGGAAAAGGTTGTAAAAGAGAAACCGCCAAAGAAAGAAAAACCAGTGAAGGAAAAGACTCCAAAGCTTCCTAAGGCTGCAAAAGAACCGGGTAAGAAATTAAAACCGGCAGATATCTTGAAAGCAGTCAAGGAATTTTTCTTAAAAATACCGGGAGTAGACAAACTGTTTACACCCAAAGAAGCTGCACCGATTACCAATGACAAAGTACACTTTTTAAATTCTATTAAAGTAAAACTCTTTGTTGCTTTCTTAGTTCCAATCGGTTTATTCGTTATTACAGGTATTTTGATTTACTCAAAATGTAGTAACACATTAATTGAAAATAGTGAAACATCTACATATACTACTCTTTCTACCTTGAATGAGTATTTTGAATCCGGTTTTGAAGCCGCTTCGCTCATCGCAACCCGTTTGAGCGTTAACGAAACCGTTACCAATGCATACAGTAGCGGTTCTACCAATTCCATGATTAACGATGCAAAGGTTGCTGTTTCCAATGAATCAACAGCAGATTACCTGGTAGCATACATTACTATTATCGGAGATGGTTTTGATACTGCTTCTTCCAAAGGCGTATTATCCGGCGATGCCTATAAAGCATTCGTAGATTCACCGGCAGGACAGATTGTAGCGGCTTCCGAAGAAAAAATTACATGGATTGGTTCCCATCCTGAAATGGACGAAGTTTTAAGATATGAAACATCTGACTACGCTATTTCCGGTGTTATGCCGTTTACAAACCGTTTCAACAAACCGGCTGGCTATATTATTATCGATATTAAAACAGAATACATTGCTGACATTCTTACCAATGCCAACTTCGGTGAAGGCAGTATCGTAGGTCTCGTTAATTCCGACGGCAGTGAAACCACAAGCGGTGAAGAAGGCTTTGCATTCTTCAGTCAAGATTTCTACCAGACAGCCTTGGCTACAGGTGAAGCAGGAAGTAACGACCAGAAATATTCCGGCGATGATTACTCTTATGTATATACACCTGTTGAATCTACAGGCGGTATGGTATGTGCTTTAGTACCGAAGGACAACATCTTAGCAGGTGTTAAGACAATTCAAATTTACCTTGTTGTTGCAATCTTCATCTGCGCAATATTTGCTCTTGTTCTTGGTAACTTAATTGCCAACAACATTGCCAAAGCCATTGTATTAGTAAACAAAACATTAAAACAGACTTCAAGCGGTGACTTGACAAGTACTCTCAATTTAAATAGAAAAGACGAATTTAAGGCTCTGTCCTTTAACTTAACCAATATGATTGTCAGTATGAAGAATTTGATTCAGAAGATGACACACGTAAGTGGTACCCTTTCCGAATCAGCCGGTACAGTTAATGACAATGCCCAGGTTTTATTTGATGTAACAAAGAACATTACCGAAGCAGTTGGATATATCGATGACGGTATTTCACAGCAGTCAAATGATACAGAAAGCTGCTTAAATCAGATGTCCGACCTTGCTACAAAGATTAACGTAGTACAGAAAAATGTTTCCGAAATTGACAACATTACCGCTACTACAAAATCAGCAGTTAATGATGGTATGGTTATCGTTACAGACTTAAGTTCACACGTAAGTGATACAACGAATGTTACAAAAGAAATTATTGCAGAAATCAACGTATTGAACCAGGATGCTCTTTCTATTAATGAAATCATTGCGACAATCGAAGATATCGCAGAAGAAACTGATCTCCTTTCTCTGAATGCTTCTATCGAAGCAGCCAGAGCCGGGGAAGCAGGCCGCGGATTCGCAGTTGTTGCAGATAACATCCGTAAATTCGCCGAACGTTCCAACGAGGCTGCCGGAGAAATCAGAAAAATTGTCGGTGCTCTCCAGAGTCGTATGGCTCATACCATTAAGACAGCCGGAAAGGCCAGCGAAATTGTAGCACAGCAGGAAGCTTCCTTAGATTCAACCATCAACATCTTCTCTCAAATCAGAGATCACGTTGCTACGTTGTCATCAGACCTTGAAAACATCAATGCATCTATTGAAGGTATGGAATTAGCGAAAAACGATACGATGCTTGCCATTGAAAGTATTTCTGCTACTTCTAACGAAACAGAAGCTGCTGCCAACGAACTGAGTAAGAGTGTTGAAAAGCAGTTACATTCTGTTGAAGAATTGAATGACGCGGTGAAACATTTACAGGAAAATGCTTTAGACTTAGACATTTCCGTAAGTATCTTTAAAATTGAATAAAAAAGTGGTATAATTCGCTTCGTAGGGATATTCTCTACGGAGCGTTTTTATTTTCCAATCGTAAAGGAGAATACTATGAGAGCAAATTATCACACACATTCCGAATATTGTGGACACGCCGAAGGAACATTGAAAGATTATATAGAAAAAGCCTGCTCCTTAGGTCTTACCGATTTAGGCTTCGCTGAGCACGCCCCATTTCCGGGCGACCCTTTTGGAATGCGTATGAATTTTAACACGCTTCCTGAATATGTCAATGAACTGAGAACTTTAAGAGAAGCTTATGCAAATCAGATAAATCTGCATATCGGACTGGAAATGGAATATATGGACGCCTATGCTTCCTACTATCCTATTTTATTCGCCAATTACGGCATTGAATATCTGATAATGGGACAGCACTTTTTCATAGGACCGGACAAAAAATGCTACAATCTGTATGATAACTCTTTTCCGTCCGAATACCTTATAAACCATTCCCAAAATATGCTAAAGGGTATGGAAACCGGTTATTTCAAATATATCGCACATCCTGATTTGATGTTTATCCGCGATTACGGTATGGATGCAGAATGTAAAAAAGCAATCTCCATTCTGGTTGACGGATGTGAAAAAGGACAATTTATTTTAGAATTGAATGCCAATGGTTTCAGACGCGGCAAACAAACCTATTCAGACGGCGAGAGATATCCTTATCCCGTAGATGCATTCTGGAATGAAGTTGCCAAAACCGATATTCCTGTAATTATCGGTTCTGACAGCCACTCCCCTTCCATTATCTGCGATAAATATACGGAATACGCCAAAGAATATGCTGTAGACCTTGGCTTAAATCTGATAGAACATCTTACTATTTAATCCTTATAAGCTTGTAGCTTAATCCTATAAGTTTGTAGCAATTATGGGCTTGCGACCTTTCGCAGGCCCATTAATATTTTCTTTTCAAGGCGGCTGACCTGAACCTGACTGATTCCTAAAATTCCTGCCACCTGTACCTGCGTTTTGTCTTCAAAATACCGTAGTCTTAACAGTTCTTTTTCCATTGTGCCAAGGGTATCCATTAATTGTGCGAGCATAACATTATTCACAATTTTTTCATCCTCATTCTTTTCACCGATAAGCTTGTCCACAAGAAATTGTTCACTTCCTTCACAGTTTGTCACCGTTTTATAGATAGATTCCACATCCGTAGTGGCTTCCATTGCCATAACAATATCTTCCGGATTCAGACCCGTAGCCTCACATAATGTCATAACCGTTGGCTCTTTTCCGAATTTTTGTATGTATTCATTGACGGCTTTATTGATTTTAAAACTGTTTTCCTTTATGCTGCGGCTTACCTTTATCATTCCGTCATCCCTCATAAAACGTTTAATTTCACCCTGAATCATAGGCACCGCATAGGTTGAAAATTGGACGCCGAATTGCATATCAAAATGTTCAATCGCTTTCAGCAAACCTATGCTTCCTATCTGAAACAAGTCCTCCGCATCCACTCCACGGCCTACAAAACGCTTCACAATATGATGCACCAGCCCTAAGTTATTATTAACCAATTCTTCTTTTGCCTCTTTATCTCCTTCTTTTGCCCGTATTAACAACTGCTCATTATTTTTCATGAAGGGCTATTCTCCTTCATATACCCAAGGAGTTGCCCCTAATTTTTTAATCATATGTATCTTCGTTCCCTCACCCGGAGTACTCTCTACCTCCAAATCATCCATAAAGGCTTCCATAAATGCAAAGCCCATTCCCGAACGGTCAAGCTCCGGCTTTGTCGTATAAAGCGGTTCCATTGCTTTTTCCAAATCTTCAATCCCCGCCCCCTTATCCATAACATCAATAAACAGCACATCTCCGACTATTCGGCAATGCATATACACTTTTCCCTCATTTACATTGTCTTCCTTTTGCTGATACCTGTTTTTTTCATAGCCCCGTAAATTCCCGTAACCGTGAATGATTGCATTTGTAACAGCCTCGGAAACTGCTGTTTTTATATCCGACAATTCCTCCAGGGTCGGGTTTAAGCTCATTGCAAATGCCGCTACAGCCATTCTTGCAAAGCTTTCATTTTCACTGATTGCATCAAATTCCATAGTCATTTCGTTGTTCATTTTTTTCTCCCACTTACTCCATAATCTCTACAATTTTACTCATCCCGGATATCATCAGAATCTTTTTAATCTGTTTATCCGCGTGAATAATAAATACTTTTCCGCCAAACAAAGCAATTTTTTTATACCGCCCCATAATAATGCCGATTCCCGAGCTGTCCATAAATCTGGTATCCTCAAAATCGAAGACGATGTGATTTACGTCTTTTCTCAAAATATATTTGTCCGCATTTTCGCATATGTATGTTGATTTGTAATGGTCTATCTCTTCCGGCATCTTTATCATCAGGCAACTGTCAATTACACAAAATTGTTCCTCCATAAGCTTCTCCTTTCCCACAAAATAAAAAAGAGAACATACTTTTCATATGTTCTCTTTGGTAATTATTTATTCTTCTACTACTGTCAGTTCCTCAATATACTGTGCGGAACGACGGGCTTTTTCTGTTCCCGAGAAGCTGGCTGTTACCTTTTTATAGATTTCCACCGCTTCTACCGGTTGTTCATTCAATCTGTATGAGTTTGCTAAGTTGTACAGTGCTTCCCCGTTCTGATTATTGTACTCATATGCCCTCATCAAATAAGTAATGGAATCATCATAGTTTTCTGCATTATATTGTTCCATACCCTTATTATAATAGATGGTAGATGCCTGTGGTCCGATTTTTGCAACCAACAAGTTGTACAAATCCTGGAATTCGGAAGATGTGCTTTCTATCTCAACACCCACATTTACCGCATCCAGATACTCAGCAATCAACTCAATTTCATTCGGAGTTTCCACATAAGTCTTGGCTGCACTAAGTAAATCGTCCATAATCTGGAGAGTTCCGTCTGTACCCACATAAATATCCAACTGTTCGTGGAGATTATTGTTTTCTTCCGTAAGACCGGAAATTTTACTTTCTAATTCCGTAATCGTTGCACTCTTGGCATCAGACTGTTCCGATACAAGTTTAAACTGTTCGGTAAGCTCCGCCTTAGCACCACTGATTCTCGCCGGCAAAATAAGGAAACATGCAACCGCAATACCGATTACAACACCGATAATAATATTGATTACAGAAGAAATTCCTCTATGTTCCTTATATCCCACCGGCTGAATGATTGTTTCATTATCTCTCTGGTAATGAATGACATCCCCCACCGACTTACGGTTCTTGGACGACTTTACCGAATCATCCGGAAGCAACATCTTGTCAACTTCCTTTTTGTATCGCAAAACGGAAGTATTATTGGTATCAATCTGACAACATTTCTTCAGTTCACGTTCTGCCTTTTCCCATTCTTCCGCATCGATATATAACAGTGCCAAAAGCTGGTGCGCCCTGATAAATTTCGGATTTAAAGACAATACCTTCTTCAGCTGAATGATTGCCATATCCTTACTGTCCTGCTGACAATAAATAAGCGCCTGATTGTATTTCTTGATTGTCTGGTTAATGGTATCCAGTTTGGTGGCATTGCTCTGCACCATATTAATATAGTCATCAGCAATGTTTTTGTTAGGTCTCATATTTTTACTGATAACCCATTCACCAAGGGCCGAAACCACTTCACCCATTTCAAAATACACAAGTCCCAAAAGGTTTCTTGCTTCTATATTATTTTTATTAAATTTCAAACTCTGTCTCAAGCTTACAATGGCACCGCTCAAGTCTCTGACACCGGCCTTTTCCAGACCTTCGTTGTAATAGAGATTAGACACTGCCATTATCTTTTTATATAGCCCTACCTCTGCGCCACAATTTGTACAAAAATCGTGAGCAGTCAAATTACAGCCACAATGATAACAAATCATATAATCCTCCATACCATACACACGTACGATGGTCTATTCTTCTTCCTGGTCTAATCCTGCTTCTTTCATCATTTTCACTAACAAATCTGCCATATCAGTTAAGTCCTGATTATAAATAGCATCCTCCGCATCTTCCACTTCAAGACTTGGATGAAACTTCTTTAATTCTTCTTCAAAATTAATCATTTTGGTTCCTCCCGATAATCTCCTTTATCCTTCCAACCAAATAGAGCGAACCGGCTACGTAAATCTGTTCCCCTTCCTTCTTCTTTTCACAAAGGGAACAAAACGCCTGCTTCACATCATCTATTACTACAATTTCTTTTCTTCCACACTCATAAAAATTTTGCAAGATTTCTTGCACACTTAATGCTCTACTGTTTTGAAGCCCTGTTATCACAATCTCATCAAATACTTCACTTCTTACGATGTGCTCTATCATCGCTTTATATTCTTTGTCTGAAACTACCGCAAATAACAAAGTCTTCTTATTTGCGACAGTCATCTTTACACTTTCTAAAAATGCACAAATCCCATTTTCATTATGCGCACCATCCAAAAAAACATCCGGTAATACTTCTTCCATTCTACCTTCCCATACAGTACTTTTTACAACCTCCTGTATGGTTTCTACTGTTGGCATCTCATCCCCTAAAAGAAGCATCTCCAAAGCACACAGTGCCATAGATATATTTTCGATTTGATATGTGGCAATTCCCGACACAGTAATCGCAATATAATCATAATACCTAGAATTATAGGAAAAATCAATGTTTTTATCACGAAACTTTACATCTTTCCAAAGTTTTTTATCAACAGATTGACCAATTGCGCCAATATCGTGTATGGCAGTCTCTATCGCCCTTGCATAATCTGCATCATCGCCAAAATAAAGTGCTTTTGTGTCTTTTCTTAGAATGCCCGCTTTTTGTAAAGCGATTGCTTCAATAGTGTTTCCAAGATATTCGGTATGGTCAAGACCGATTCTGGTTATCATCGTCAATTCTTTCTTATCAACAGAATTGGTCGCATCCAGCATTCCTCCAAGACCGGTCTCCAAAATAATATATTCGATTTCCTCACCTTTAAATAATAGCATAGCCATAAAGAAAAGAAACTCGAAAAAGGTCGGATGATACCCATCTAATGGGTCATTAAATTTCGACATCACTTTATCATAAATGACCAAAAAAGCCTCAAGGAATGCTTCCTTTGAAACCATTTCTCCGTTTATGCGGAATCTTTCACGAATATCCACAAGATGAGGGGATGTGAAAAGTCCTGTATTTTTTCCTGCACTATTTAGCAGATTATTTAAGTAAAAACAGACAGACCCTTTTCCGTTTGTTCCTGCCACGTGAATTATTTTTTTATGTTCAAGAGGAAGATTCAGTTCTTTCAGGAAAGTCTTTGTATCTTCCATCGTATTTTTCTTTGTAAATTTCGGAATAGCTAATAAATAAGCAACTGCTTCGTCATAAGTATGCATTGTTTTCACGTTAAATTCTCCGTTTTTCATTGTAAATGGGGCATACGATAGCTCGTACACCCCAATTTTATTATTTTTTCAGCTGTGCAAGGCGTTCTTTTACCTGCTCCATCATCTGTGTATATTTCTCTAATTTTGCTTTTTCTTCCGCAATCTTAGCTTCCGGTGCTTTGGAAATGAATTTTTCATTGCTGAGCATACCGTTTACACGTGCAAGTTCGCCCTGTAATCTCTTTTCTTCTTTTTCCAGACGTTCAATTTCCTGGCTGATATCAACAAGCTCTGCAAATGGAATATAAACCGTTGCATTTGCAATCACTACGGATACCGCATCATCTGCGATGCCTGTTTTGTCCTTCTGAACGAAAACCTCTGATGCGTAAGCAAGGGATGCAAAGAACAATTTACCTTCTTCAAAAGTAGAAATAACCTCTTCTTTATCACTTACTACATAAACAACTGCTTTTCTGCTCGGTGGAACATTCATTTCCGTACGGACATTTCGGATACCGCGAACTGCCTCTTTAATTGTCTCGATGGCAGCTTCTTCTTTTTCAAACTGTCTGTCATCTGTAAATTCAGGCCATTTTGAAATCATAATAGATTCTTCTTCTGACTGCAATGTACAGAAAATTTCTTCTGTTACGAATGGCATATACGGATGCAATAATTTGAGTGCATCGATTAAAACAGTTTTCAAAGTCCAAAGTGCTGCGTTCTGACTGTCTTTGTTATCTGAATTATAAAGCCTTGGTTTCACCATTTCAATATACCAGTCGCAGAATTCATCCCAGATAAAGTCGTAAACCTTCTGAACTGCGATACCAAGTTCAAAGCTTTCCATATTGTCTGTTACTTCTTTTACGAGGCGGTTTAATTTCGATAAAATCCATTTATCAACCGGTTCAAGGTGTGATGCGGCATCTTCTGTAATGGTCTTGCCTTCCATATTCATCATAATGAATCTGGATGCGTTCCATACCTTATTTGCGAAGTTACGGCTTGCTTCTACTCTTTCGTTGTAGAAACGCATATCGTTACCCGGTGCATTACCTGTGATAAGGGTAAGTCTTAATGCGTCCGCACCATATTGTTCAATGATTTCAAGTGGGTCGATACCATTACCTAATGATTTACTCATTTTTCTACCCTGTGAATCTCTTACAAGACCGTGGAATAATACAGTTTTGAATGGTTTTTCGCCCATCTGTTCAAAGCCTGAGAAAATCATACGGATAACCCAGAAGAAAATGATATCGTATCCTGTAACAAGTACGTCTGTCGGATAGAAGTATTTGAGCTCTTCTGTATTTTCCGGCCAGCCAAGTGTTGAGAATGGCCAGAGTGCTGATGAGAACCATGTATCCAAGGTATCTTCATCCTGTGTAAATCTTGTACATCCGCAATGTGGACATACATCCGGTGCTTCTTTTGCCACTACATATTGACCACATTCCTCACAGTAATATGCCGGAATTCTGTGTCCCCACCATAACTGACGGCTGATACACCAGTCACGGATATTGTCTGTCCAGTTGAAGTATGTTTTTTCCATACGTTCAGGAATTAACTTAATATCGCCTGATTTTACCGCTTCTACAGCAGGCTTAATGAGCTCATCCATTTTTACAAACCACTGTTTTTTGATAAGTGGTTCGATAGTTGTTTTACATCTGTCGTGTGTACCAACGTTATGTGTGTAGTCCTCTACTTCTACCAAAAGACCCATTTCGTCTAATTCTTTGACAATCTGTTTTCTGGCTTCGTAGCGGTCAAGACCTTCAAATTTACCACCGTTTGCATTGATTGTGGCATCATCATTCATAATGTTGATTTCCGGCAAATTGTGTCTCTTACCAACTTCAAAGTCGTTCGGGTCATGTGCCGGTGTAATCTTAACAACACCTGTTCCAAATTCCATATCAACGTAAGAATCCTGTACAATGGGAATCACTCTGTTGATAAGTGGCAGCATTACTTTTTTGCCTACCAAGTGTTTATATCTTTCATCATCAGGATTTACCGCAACGGCTGTATCACCAAGCATTGTTTCCGGTCTGGTTGTAGCAAATTCCAAAAATTCTGTTGTACTTACACTGCCGTCATCGTTCACAATTGGATATTTAATATGCCAGAAATGACCTGCCTGTTCTTCGTATTCTACTTCTGCGTCAGAAATGGATGTGTTACAAACAGGACACCAGTTGATGATTCTGGAGCCTTTGTAAATCCAGCCTTTTTCGTGCATTTTGCAGAAAACCTCGGTAACGGCTTTGTTACAGCCTTCGTCCATTGTAAAGCGTTCTCTGTCCCAGTCGCAGGAAGAACCAAGTTTTTTAAGCTGGCTGATAATTCTTCCGCCATATTCTTTTTTCCATTCCCAGGCTCTTTCTAAGAAGCCTTCACGACCAAGGTCTGCTTTATCGATTCCCTGACTTTTTAAAGTTTCAATAATCTTAACTTCTGTGGCAATACTTGCGTGGTCTGTACCCGGCTGCCAAAGTGCGTTGTATCCCTGCATTCTTTTAAAACGAATGAGAATATCCTGCATTGTATTATCCAGTGCATGTCCCATGTGTAACTGGCCTGTAATATTTGGCGGTGGAATTACAATGGTAAATGGCTGTTTGCTATGGTCTACTTCTGCGTGGAAGTATTTCTTTTCCAGCCATTTTTCATACAATTTGTCTTCAATTTCGTTTGGACTGTAAGTCTTTGCTAATTCTTTACTCATATTTCCTCCTATTCCTGTAGCACTCAGAGACGAGATACGCTTTGCGAATCTCGCTCTGATGAGCGGTCGGCAAATGCCATATCGTGCAAGCACGATGGCGCTTGTCTCGTCGCCATCACAAAAAACGCCCTCTGCCAACTCTCATCAGCAAAGGGCGTTATAAACGCGGTACCACCTTTTTTCACAGTAAAAACTGCCTCTTAGGTTCCTATCAGAATCCTATCCGTTAACGCAGATAACGCGTGAGTTCCTACTGTCATTTCAAAACTCCGGTTCAAAAGCTACCTTCTGCAATCCTTCCTTTAGATGTCCTTTCAGCCTTGGGACTTCCTCTCTGGCAAGGGGTATTGCATACTCCTCTTTCTCATAACCTTTCACATATAAAAATATCATAAGTAGTTACGCCAAAAATGTCAAGTTCCTTATTGTCTTTTTTTCGTCTTTTTGGGTGCTTCCTTGCAACGAATAAACACTACAACCGCAAAAATTGTCTTTAAAGCAATCACTACAAATACTGCGATAATAGAAACAAGCCCTTTATGAACCGTCGTTCCCATTACTCTGGCATCCAGATAGCCCGATTCAACAGAAAGGTAACTAACCTTTTTGCCACTTATATTTGCTGAAGCTCCAAGTCCGCCTATAACAGTTGTAGTTTCTTCATTGACTTTTCCGGTCATTTTTATTGTATAATCAATATTTCCATTGTATTCCCAGTCAAATATCGGTCTGAAATCAATCATTTCTTTATAATCATATTGTCTGTTCAATACAAATCTGTCCTGACAATAGTAAGAAACATTGGAATAACCCATCCCAAAGATTTCTTCACAAAGAGCATCCACTTCTTCAATATCACCTGCGATTTTCCAGACTATGTTTGTATTGCGTTTCTTGTTTTTTACAGAAACGTCTATCAAATCCTTGTATTCTTCAAAAAGCGTATCCTGTTTCTGCTCTATTTTTTCTACGACATTCTTGTCAAACTGCTTGTCAAAAACAAAAACAAATTCTCTGACCACCTTATCCGCCGATTTTATGGTTGTATTCATTTTGACAGAACTTGGTACATAATATTTGTTGACATTGGAAACCACCTGATACGTTGGCATCCACGCATTCTCAACATAATAATAATCCGGAAATTCCTCTTCTATGTAGTCCCATCCATAGCTCTCTTTTCCACTCGGATAATAAACCATAGACTCCGGCTTTCCATTCTTTGTGCTGATAAAGTAAGAAGATTCAATCTCTCCCCAGCTGTCACATACAAAGGAACTTAAATCCAAATTTTCCGATATAGTCGTTTCAAACCCAAAGGGCTGTACATACACCTGACTCTCTGTTTGCTTTTTGTTCCCGATGTCGCCAAGAATCTGTTCATCCCACATATCCGAATAAGATATTTTTTCTTCGTCTTCCGGCTGGTTTATATCCTCTTCTTCGCCGGACAAAATGAGCTTAACTTCGCTATTTTCAGACGAACAGAATGTCTGCATAGCAGCGGTCATCTCCTCTTCGCTACAAGCAGGAATAACCAGAATAAATTTTTCATATTCTTCCATTACCTGCCATTCGCCTGCGCAGCCTTTTGGCGTAACACTTTCCAGATAGTCTGATATCACTTCACGATTCATACTCAGTACAAAATCATCAAACACAATCTCAATTTTTCTTGCTATCTTCTCGTTTCCGGCATCAATATCCGTAAAAATATTCATCTCTTCAATCGGGATATAGCTTTTCTCAGACAGGCTCAAACGATTCTTGTTACAATCATATTTCGTGCCGTTTATATTAATCACGTTTTTAACCTTCTTAAATATATACGGTGCATCTTCGCTATCCACATATTCCGTTCCCACCAGATAGTCTTTGAACCAACCAAGCAGCTCCTCGGAAGAAAAGTTTTCCTGCAAACTGACTCCGCTTGAAAAGGGTACCTTGGAATAGACAAATTCTATCTCCTGTTTCTCTCCCAAAACGGCGGAAACCTGCTCTATATATTCTTCCTTTGATGTAAAGGTCATTACAAAATGGAATA
>ERZ1032130.111-NODE-111-length-24462-cov-6.320277_pt1 | contig 24462 bp, 21 predicted proteins | sample MGYA00517879_ERZ1032130 | MGnify/ENA primary metagenome ERZ1032130 (study PRJEB33719, sample SAMN04262597) | wastewater metagenome | biome: rural village; feature: animal feces; material: feces | host: Bos taurus | place: El Salvador | collected 2012-01-31 ...
ATGTCACTCTGGTTTTATGCGTATTTTGAGATGACGTATCTGTGGATTATTGTTGCCAGTATTGTCTTTAATTATCTGGTTTCAAAGCATTTACAGCCGGGTAAACACCGCCAAAGGTTTTCCAAATGTATGTTGTTTGGCGGTATTTTAGCCAATGTTGGGCTGATTTTTTATTTTAAATACTTTAATTTCTTTTTAGACAATGTGAATCACCTGTTTGGTACATCCCTGCCTCTGTTTTCGATATTGATGCCCCTTGGTATCAGTTTCTTTACGTTTCAGCAGATTTCCTATCTGGTGGATTCGTACCGCGGCGAAACAGTCGGTTACTCATTCACAGACTATGCACTGTTTGTCACCTTCTTCCCGCAATTAGTGGCAGGACCGATTGTGCTTCATAATGAAATGATTCCGCAATTCAATGATAAAAATAAGAAAGTTTTGAACCCGGACATGCTTTCCAAAGGCATTTATCTTTTTGCAATAGGTCTTTTCAAAAAAGTGCTGCTTGCGGATACCTTCGGCATTGCAGTCAACTGGGGCTTTCGTAGTCTCGATATGTTGTCAGGTTTTGATGCTCTGCTTGTGTCTCTGATGTACACCTTACAGATTTATTTTGACTTTAGCGGTTACTGTGATATGGCTATTGGTATTGCCGGTATGTTTGGATTTGAATTGCCACTAAACTTTAATTCACCGTATAAATCAGCCTCAATCATTGAATTCTGGCAACGCTGGCATATGTCACTTACCCGTTTTCTTCGAAAATACATCTACTTCCCACTTGGCGGAAGTAAAAAAGGTGCCTCGCGTACCATACTCAATGTTTTGATTGTTTTCCTTGTCAGCGGTATCTGGCACGGTGCCAACTGGACCTTTATTTTGTGGGGCTTGTTACACGGAGTTGCCAATGTTTTAAACAGATTATTAAAAAAACCTTGGGAATATATCCCGAAATTCATCCGCATAGCTTTGACATTTTTCTTTGTGAACCTTGCATGGATTTTATTCCGCTCAGACTCTCTGAATGATTGTATAAAAATGTTTAAGCATCTTTTATTTGACTGGGAAAGCGGTTTTTCCATATCTTCCGGGCTTTTGGAATGCTTTAACGTCATTGAACTGACATACATCGAAGAACACGTGGGATTTCTGACTGCTTTGACAACAAAAATTCCAAGTTTCAATATGTGGTTCATTTTATTAACCTCTCTCATTCTTGTATTCTTTACGAAAAACTGTCATGAAAAAGAATACAAACCGAAGCTTACCAATGCAATTTTTTGCATAATTTTACTGGTGTGGTCCGTTGTATCGCTGTCAGGACTTTCCACCTTCCTCTATTTCAATTTTTAAAATAGGAGAACGTATATGAAACCAAAAAACTGGAATATATTGGTAATTGGCGGGACCGCTTTTTGCCTTTTAGCCATAGCCGCTTTTACAATGATAATTGACCCATTTTTGCACTATCACGGACCGATTTTTGGACTGGAATACCCGTTAAACAACGAACGCTACCAAAATGACGGGATTGCAAGAAACTTTGAATACGACGCGCTTATTACGGGCACCAGTATGACACAGAATTTCAAACCAAGTGAATTTGATGTCTTATTTGATTGCAATACAATCAAACTGTCCTATTCCGGTGCCAGTTATAAAGAAATCAACGACGGTATTGTACGCGCCATTTCTTATAATCCGGACTTAAAATATGTGGTAAGAAGTCTGGATGCGCATTTTTTGAACTACGATGCTAACCGGAACGAATACAACGACTATCCGGAATATTTATACGACCAAAATCCGTTTAATGACGTGTATTACCTTTTAAATAAAGAAGTAGTTCCCAAAACAATTGCAGTTATCAATTATACAAGAGCCGGAAACAAAACGCCTACCTTTGATGTCTACAGTAACTGGAATCACTACAAAGCCTTTGGCGAAGCTGCCGTATTACAGACAGTCGTTACTCCTGAGTTTTCCGAAGCAGCTTTGACGTTAACTGAGGCAGACTATGCGCGTATTCAGGAAAACCTGCAAAAAAATGTCATTGATACCGCACTCCAAAATCCTGAAATAGATTTTTACGTCTTTTATCCACCCTATAGCATTTACTATTATAAAAGCTTTGTGGATGCAAACCAATGGGACGCACAGGTGGAAAAGGAACGCTATGCTACGAAATTGCTTCTTTCCGCAGAGAATATTCATATTTTCGGTTTTGCAACAAACACGGAATTGTGTACCGATTTAGATAATTACACTGACACCCTTCACTATGGCGAATGGATTAATTCTTATATTTTGGAATGTATGCATTCCGGTGAATATAAGCTGACAAAGGAAAATTATACTCAATATTTTGATAAGGTTTATGACCTGTATAAAAACTATGATTATTCTAAGCTTCCCCTTCCATAAAAATATTTGAATCTTGTGCTTACTGACTCCTTTTTTCGGGAAAACTAAAATAGTAAATTGCCGAAACAAAGGAGTTTTTTATGAAAAAAGAGTTAATTGCCATCATTGACTTTGGCGGTCAGTACAATCAACTGGTTGCACGCCGGGTCAGAGAATGTAACGTATATTGTGAAATTTATTCTTACAATACAGATTTGGAAAAATTACGAAAACGAAATCCCAAAGGAATCATTTTAACAGGTGGTCCCAGCAGTTGCTATAAAGACGGCGCCGCCACTTGTTCCTCTGATTTATTTAAACTTGGCATTCCGGTTCTGGGGCTTTGTTATGGTGCACAGCTTATGACCCACTTACTTGGCGGCGAAGTCAAACGCGCCATCACACCGGAATACGGAAAGACTGATTTGCACATTGATACAACCTCCCCACTTTTTGAAAACATCCCTGAAAATACTGTCTGCTTTATGAGTCACTTTGATTACATTTCCACTCCCGCACCCGGATTTCGCGTCATCGCCACAACTGCCGACTGTCCTGTGGCAGCTTGTGAAAATCTTGCTCTTGGACTATATGGGCTTCAATTTCATCCTGAGACTTTACACACTACTTATGGCTCTCAAATGCTTTATAACTTTGTCCGCAATATCTGTAGTTGTATCGGCGACTGGAAAATGGATGCGTTTATCGATGAATCCATTGCCTCAATCCGTAACAAAGTCGGAAGCGGTAAAGTACTCTGTGCACTTTCAGGTGGTGTGGACTCCTCTGTAGCTGCCGTACTTTTATCCAAAGCTATCGGGAAACAACTAACCTGTATTTTTGTAGACCACGGACTTCTTCGTAAAAACGAAGGCGATAAAGTAGAAGCCCTCTTCGGTCCTAGCGGTAGCTACGACTTAAACTTCATCCGTGTTAATGCCCGGGAACGCTTTATGGACGCACTTAAGGGTATGATTGAACCTGAACAAAAAAGAAAAGTTATCGGCGAAGAATTTATTCGCGTCTTTGAAGAAGAAGCCAAGAAAATCAGCACCGTAGACTTTCTAGTCCAGGGCACCATTTATCCCGATGTTGTAGAAAGCGGACAAGGCGGTGAATCCGTTACCATTAAATCCCACCACAATGTAGGCGGTCTGCCTGACCATGTGAATTTTAAGGAAATCATAGAGCCGCTACGCTTCCTATTTAAAGATGAAGTCAGAAAAGTGGGCTTAGAACTTGGAATTCCGAAATCTTTAGTTTTCAGACAACCCTTCCCAGGTCCCGGTCTTGGCATACGTATTATAGGTGAAGTTACCTCTGAAAAGGTAAAAATAGTTCAGGATGCCGACGCTATTTTCCGAGAAGAAGTGGCAAAAGCAGGTCTTGACAAAAAACCGAGTCAGTATTTTGCAGTTCTTACCAATATGCGTTCTGTCGGCGTTATGGGTGACGAACGAACCTACGACTATGCTATCGCCCTACGCGCCGTGGAAACTATTGACTTTATGACTGCCGAAATAAGCGAAATACCTTATGAAGTCTTAAAAAAGGTTTCTGCCCGCATTATCAACGAAGTGGACCACGTCAACCGAGTGCTTTATGATATAACATCTAAACCTCCCGGAACGATTGAATTTGAGTAGATAGTCAATATGCAATAGATAGTCAATATGCAATAGATAGTCAATATGCAATTCGTCGGTGCACATTTTAGGTGCACCGACATCAAAAATATGATAAAATATGAAATATATATGCTTATCTTATGCTATTCACTCATATGTAATCTAGGTTAAGCATATAGAATCACTCTAAATTAAAATTCTATATGCCAACTTTTCTTATGAATCACTCCCGAAAACGTATAGAATCTAATACACTCTGAATTCTATATGCCTAATTGCCCAAATTCTCAAATAACTTACAAAAAATAAGCATCTAAAATCAATCTAACTTAAAATTCTATATGCCGAAGTCATCCCCAACATTCTAAACTCAGCATCTAAAAATGTATTTTTACCCAAAAATATATGCTATAAAGATAATATGAAGTGACCTCACATTTGTAGTTTCGTGGATTTACCTGTAAACTGTTAATTGAGAAATTAATGGTAACAGGGATTACCGCATACAAAAGGAGGCCACTTATATGAAAAGAATAATACGAATTGGGATGGATGTCCATAGTACAAATTACACTTTATGCGCAATGGAGCCAATTATTGGTGAGGATGACAGGATTTTGCCACAATCGATGTCATACCAGATTATAAAAATATTCTGTTGTTTATCGAAAGCTTAAAAATGAAACTGGGAATAAACGATCAGTATGATATCCAGTGCGGATACGAAGCAGGGTGTTTGGGATATTCTCTTTATAATCAGTTGACAGCAGCAAATGTAAAATGTGTCATTTTAGCTCCGACTACCATGCTGACACCACAGGGAGTTAGGGTAAAGACAGATGCCAGAGATGCAAGAATGATACACAGTGTTTATCTTATGGCGGATATCATGCAGTGTATGTGCCAACTGAAGACGATGATTCTGTAAAGGAATATCTTCGAATGAGGGATGACCATAAACTTGCGTTAAAAAAGATCAAACAGCAGAGCAATGTGTTCTGTCTGCGTCATGGATACCACTATGCCCAGACAAAATGGACGATTGCCCATTGGAAGTGGTTGAAGAAACTGGAACTTTCTGCATTATATCGTGAAGTATTGGATGAATATATGGCATCTTATGAAGAACAGACTGCAAAAATCGAAAGATTTGATCAGCGAATCGAAGAGTTGGCATCACAGGAGAGATATGCAGAAAAGGTGAAAAAATTAGGTTGTTTTCTTGGAATTAAGACCCATACAGCCCTGTCTCTGATCGTGGAGACCGGTGATTTTGCAAGATTTGCAAAAGGAAATATTTACGCAGCGCTTCTGGGACTTGCACCGGGAGAGGATTCCAGTGGCCCTAAGACTAACAGAACCAGTTTGTCTAAAGCAGGAAACGGTCATTTGAGGCAGCTGCTGATAGATGCAGCAGGTGGAAGCTGTAAGGGAATGGTAGGACATAAATCCAAAGCGTTAAAGGCAAGACAGAATGGTAATACGGCAGAGGTGATCGCATATGCCGATAAGGCGAATACCAGACTCCGAAGTCGATACTATAAATTTATAAGACATGGCAAGGCGAGAAATGTGGCAGTTGCAGCAATAGCGAGGGAACTGGCGTGTTTTGTATGGGGAATGATGACGGACAACATAAGCCTGCGAGCAGCATAGAAAGTACATTATGTCCATTTGTCAGTCAAGAGTGCTTCGCACCGCTTTGGCGGTATGCTCTTGACAGCCATCTGCCCATAATGTAATGGGCGAACAAGCAGAAATAAGCAGTAAACTGCAGATCTCTGCCGAAGAAAAGTAACAAGTAAACCATTGACAGCATCTGGAAGGAGCACTGATAACTTTGAAGGTTCGAGATATCTGCGTTTCTCCTTTGTTGGCACGAGAAATCGTGATCCACGTTATAAGATAGCAAGACTCACGGCGGACCATTAGCCTGTAGGTAACCAATCCACGAATAACAGAGTGGCCAAATGCCGGGAACTGTTAAATCAGGCTCTTTTCAGATGCTGTCAATCAACAAATGTGACAATTGTTAAGAAAAAGTTTGTTAATGCAAAATTTACTCTTGACAAGAGGTCACTTCATAACAGGAGAACTATTTTATGAAAGAAATAAGAGAACTATTACAATTGCGTGAACATCAATTGATTCAATGGAAGAGAAAAACAGAGAACTCGCTTAAACAATCCCCTGACGGGACATTACGTGTATGCAAGCACGGGAATCGTACTCAATATTATCATCGAACTGACCCACGAGATTTTAATGGCACATATATATCGAAAAAAAATATTGGTCTTGCTCAAAATCTTGCCCAGAAAGATTACGACAAGAAACTTCTCTGTGCTATCGAAAAGGAAATGACTGCAATTAAAAAATATGTTGCCACCTGTCCTGAATTGGATGCAGAGCAAGTATACGACTCTTTACATTCCGAACGTAAGAAACTAATAACTCCTATCTGGGAGCCAGATAATGATTATATTCAAAAATGGAAAGCTTTAGAATATGAAGGAAAAGCATTTAACGAAAACATCCCTGAACTCTACACTACTAATGGAGAGCGCGTACGCTCAAAATCAGAAATAATTATCGCAGATTTGTTGAATAAGGAAGGAATCCCCTATCGCTACGAATATCCCATTTATCTAAACGGAATCGGAAGAATCTATCCCGATTTCACTACCCTGAATATAAGAACCAGAAAAGAAATTCTCTGGGAACATCTTGGAATGATGGATGATCCTGTATACGTAGAAAAGGCAATTAAGAAAATCGCTATGTATGAACAAAATGGTTTCTTCCCAGGTGAAAATCTCATACTTACATATGAAAGTTTGAAAAATCCCATAAATCAAAAAATACTACTGCTTATGATAGATAAATATTTAAAATAGGACACTTATTAAGACTCTTATCAAACATACGGAACAATATCCTGAATGAACTTTTTAACAATCTGTAACTGAGTATAACTAAGTTTCTCCAAAGAGCTACTTAGTTCTTTGACTAACTGATTCACTTCATTATCAGAAGATGTCTGGGCATCAATTTCAACAATATTTTCTATCCCTATATGCAATCGCACCTTTAAGTTTTATCCTTCATCATAAACATAGATTAGTAGTTACATAAGATTAGTTTTTTCATCAAGATATGCTTTTGCTTCTTCCATTGTAAGAGAGAATTTCTGCATAAGCTGCTCTAAGATTTGCTTGGAAGAAAGATTCATTTCTCCGGCAAAACTAATAAATGCCAAAATTCCTTCTTTGCGTGCTTCATTACGCCCCAAAGCCACACCATCCTCAAAGCTTTCCTTCTTTTCATAATCAATCATATCCTGTAGTGTCATATAGCGTTTCCCCACTTTCTGATTGTGTTTTGCGTTTTCGACAATGCTGTGAAGATGTTCCAGGTCGGCATCAGTTGCGTTTCGGGTGTCGAACTCTGAAAAGTATTGTAGCAGGCTTTTGAGTTTCTCTGTTCCGCCAAGTTCTCCGCCTACGTATAGGAACAACTTTTTCACACCATCATTATATATCAGTTCAGGGAATTCTTCCACACTATTTTTGACGGTATAGAGCATTTGATTTTTGCCAAACATATCGTAGGGTAGAATCCAGATGGATATATATTCGGGCAGGGTTTCGTAGGAATCGCCTGAATTTAACAGCTTGACATCGGTAAGGGACTGGCAGTAGCGGCTACGCATTGGGAGTTCGGCCGGATTGTATTTGTTTGGTTCAATGTCGTAGACTTTTGCAAGGCGTTTGTCTTCGTACTCTTCCACGTATAAATCCATACGGATTCCGTGGTGGCTGATGTCGATGCCTGTCAGTTCTTTTTCCGAAACGACGGAAATACTGTCCACTTTTTCATTGGTGGCTCTTTCAATAATAAGTTTTGCAATGAATTCCGCATCCTGAATTTTTTCGGTTGAAGCACCGAATAAAAATGCGTCGATAAGATTAAGTTCCTGCAATGGTTTGTAGTTCCTTTTGCAGGATTGTGTGTTTTTTGATTTGCTCATAGATTTTCCTTCCTGATGAAGGATAAAACTTATTTTGATAATAATATATTTAAACGTTAGATGCAAGAAGGTTTTGACAAAGAAATATACTGTATGGTTTATTTCCTCTCATCGTCATATTGTCTCACTCCTTATTGATTTCTCGCTTTAAAAGTGCTATTCTCACAGTATCAAATTTTAAGAGGAGACATCGACATTATGAAATTTAAACTGGAGACGCCAAAGGCAGTGATTGATGCAAAAAAAACACAAAAAGGACTGCACTGGGCACTGGAACTTTTAATCTTTTTTGCAATGTTTATTATTGTAACAATTGGACAATCAGTTATTTTATTGCCGGCACAGCTTGTAATGCTGTTTATGAACAAATCCTATCTGACAGCTCTTATGACCGGTGATATGGAACTGGCGATGCAGGCTTCCACTGAAATTGCATCCTCCAGTGCATATACCATATCAATGCTATTTTCTACGATTTCTATGATTTTACTGGCTATGTTGTTCTGTAAACTGATTCAGAAGCGTAAAATGTCTACGCTTGGCTTTGTAAAAAAAGGAATGCTGAAAGAATATGGAATCGGTCTGATTGTGGGCTTTGTGATTTTTTCATTGGCAGTACTGTTTTGCGCGGTAACAGGATCACTTAAATTGTCAGGCATATCAAGTACCTTTGCAATCTTGCCTTTTATTCTTTTTTTTGCAGGATATATGATTCAGGGTATGGCAGAGGAAGTACTTTGCCGCGGTTATCTCATGGTCTCTATCGGAAGACGTTATCCGATGTGGGTTGCCGTATTACTGAACTCATTATTTTTTGCAGCCCTCCACCTTGGCAACGCAGGTATGAGCGTATTGGCATTTATCAACCTAACATTGTTTGGAATTTTTGCTTCCATATATTTTATTAAAAGAGGCAGTATTTGGGGCATCGGAGCAATCCACTCCATCTGGAATTTCGTACAGGGTAACTTCTACGGTATTAAGGTCAGCGGAATGGAAACCTCCTGTACAGTATTTGACAGTCTTGTGGTAGACGGAAAAAGCCTGATTAACGGCGGTGATTTTGGTCTGGAAGGAGGCCTTGCCGTAACAATCGTGCTTGTAATCGTAACCGTAATTCTTTTATTAATGCCGGCAAAATATAAAGAAGAAATTGAAGAAATACCTGTGGCACAGGAAACTGTGGCAACCGAATAGCTTTAGATAGGTGACTAGCTTATGGGATTATTTGATTTATTTAGAAGACCAAAAACTTGCTTCTTCGTGGTCTTACAAAAGCAGACATCGGGCCCGGCGATGTATTGATGAAATAACTTACACATAAGAACGTATACAAAACGGCAGGTGCACTCATATGCATCTGCCGTTTCTTATTATCTAAACTACTTTGTTGTCCCATTCACCACCAAGTTTGCCAACGTTGTATAAGACTGTGTCTGCAAAGCAGGCTTCTTAATTTTTTTCACAATCAGCTCTCCTGCCAATTTTCCCATATCATATACGTCAATATCTACTGTGGTCATTTTGGGCCGCGTTATTTTCGCATAAGGGAACGCATCAAACGTAATAATCCCCATATCCTGTGGTACTTTAAGTCCCCTATCCCGTAATTTATACATTGCACCAAGGGCAAGATTATTGTCCGCACAAACTACCGCTTCCGGGCGTTTTTCCAAGGCTAAAAGCTTTTCCATTGATTCCATACCGAATTCCACGGTAGACTCCCCAAAACAAATATATTCTTTGGGCAATTTTAATAGTCTGTGTTCATGAAAATCCTTAAAGCCCTGCATTCTGTTCTGGGACCCGATATCCGTTCTGGCACCACCAATAAATGCCATACGTCTGTACCCTCTTTTGTAAAGGTATTCCGTGGCTATTTCACCACTTAAAACGTTGTTATTGTCAATCCAGCAAAGTTGCGTCTTATGCTCAGGGCAGCCAAGTACAATGTGTGGAAACTGTTCCTTCAAAATCACCTTTTCCAGCTCTTTTGACACAATAGAAATATGCAAAACCAGTCCATCCACACTTTTTTGCGCAATCACATCCCCCAGTATTTCCATACAATTCTGCTTCGTCACATTCACTAAATTCAGCACGTAACCTTTTTGATTCAAGGCCTTTTGGAGTCCTACCATAATCTCAAAAATATGCGGATTTTCAAAAGCTAAATTTTTGTGAAAATGCACTGCCATAAGCACATTTTTTGTGGATTTTCTTGCAAAGTTCTGGGCACGGCGATTGGGATGATAATCAAGCTCTTCCATAATTTTCCTGATTCTCTCACACGTACTGTCCGGAATGCTGGGAGAATTATTCATCACCTTTGAAACCGTTGCCGCAGATACTCCTGCTGCCTTTGCTACATCTTTGATTGTGGTGGCCATACTTTCACGTCCTTTACACTTTTAACACCAGATACCCATAAGCACCCAGCTCGTTCGCATTTAAGTTATGTTCTAATAATACCTTATTCCCGCGCCAATTACCACAGTCTGATTCGGGAATCTTTTCCAAAACCATTGCTAAATCCGCCTTGCTATCCGATGCATTTAAAATTACGACTACACTCTCATTATCCACATTGCGTGAAAAAGCATACAGATAACTTTCTTCCTTGGAAAAAACAGTTCTGTAATCGCCTCGTCTGACAGCTTTTTGCGATTTACGAAGTTCGATCAGTTTCTTATAAAATGCAAACAATTCGCCGGTTGTATCAAACTCCATTTTTCTTCGATATTCCACTTCCAGGTTGCCGACAAAGCCCTGTTCATCACCATAGAAAACCGATGGCACTCCTAAAAACATCATCTGGAAAACAACCGCTAATTTCCACTTGTCTACGTTTTCATCGCAAACGGATAAAAACCTGGATACGTCATGACTGTCTAACAAATTAAGTTGTCCGTACTGAAGATTTTTGCGGTATCGAAGGCGCATATTGGTCACTGCGGCATCAAAAATCGCACTGTCAATTTCACCCTTGGCAAAAAAGTAGCTGCAAAACTTTCTCACATCATAGTTCATCGTGGAATCAAACATATCCCCCTGCATCCAATGAGCGCCACTTTCCCACACTTCTCCAATAATAAAACAATCCTTTTTTACATCTCGTACTGCTTTTCTAAACTCCCGCCAGAAATCATCATTGACTTCACTTGCTACATCCAGTCTCCAGCCGTCAATATCAAATTCCTCTACCCAGTACTTACCTACCTTTAGTAAATAGTCCTGCACTTCCTTGTTGGCAGTATTTAATTTGGGCATCAGTCTCTCATAGGCAAAACACTCATAACCCGGTATTTCTTCCGGTGTTTCCGGTCTTTTGACTGGAAAAGTCAATTTGTAAAACCAGTCCACATATTTGGATTTTTCACCATTTTTTACTACATCTTCAAAGGCAAAAAACTTCCAGCCACAGTGATTGAAAACACCATCAATAATTACGCGAATTCCATTTTGGTGCATTATCTTCACCATTTCTTTAAAATCCTCATTACTGCCAAAGCAAGGGTCTATATGAAAATAGTCTAAAGTATCATATTTGTGATATTCCCCGGCCGCAAAAATCGGATTGATATAAATACAGTTAATACCAAGTTCCTTCAAATACCCTGCATTTTCCCCGATGCCCCGAATGGTTCCGCCAAGGTTTGATGAGGTACATACAGGTTCATCCATATGCTCATTCTGAAAAAGTTTCGTAATATGGTCACCGCTTATTTTTCCTGCCGCACCGGCAAAGCTGTCCGGGAAAATATTATATACAACTGCGTCCTTTACCCATTCCGGTACATCGGCAATATCTTCCCTGTGATTAAAAGGAATTTTATAATACTCTGAGCGGTCATCTGCCAAAATACTGCGAAAGAAATCCGAATAGTAATAACTGCTTTCTATCCCATCTTCCAGCAAAAAGTAGTAATAAATTCTATGGAATCTGCTCACAAATTCCGCCTCATAATAATCAAAATACAAATCACTAGCCACTTTATCCATTTTTTCCGGATAAAAAATGATTGGATTTTGTCTGCAAGCTGTGTCTCCATAGAACAGCGTGACTTTTTGCAAATCGTCCTTTGCGGTTCTTAGCCGGATAACGACTTTATCTTCTGCTATCCCATGCGCATATTGCGACATAGGTATATGTAAAACCATTTCTTTTTTCATGTATTCTCCATTCTCATTCTGCAAAAATTATCCCTTCATACCGCCTGTCGTAAGTCCTGATACCATATGCTTTTGCACCGTCAAAAAGACAATCAGAATCGGCATAGAGACAAGTAGGGATGCTGCCGCAAAAGTCGGCCAGTTGCCGGCTGTTTCTGTTGCCTGCAGGGAATATAAACCGGAGGCTAGTGTATAATTTTCGCTTCCTGTTAAGAAAGTCACTGCATAAATGTATTCATTCCATACATAAATCAGAATCATAACCGCCGTCACAATAATGGACGGCTTTGAAAGTGGAAGCATAATTTTTACTGCCAGCTGAAAATCATTTGCTCCGTCTATTTTTGCCGCCTCTTCTATTCCTCTTGGAATGGTATCAAAGTAGCCTTTCAAATTCCAAAGTCCGAAAATTGCCATCGTTCCTGTATAGACGATAATGAGTCCGATTTTTTATCCGCAAGCCCCACCGGACTTAGCAATCTGTAAATAGCAAACATTGACAAAATCGTTGGAAATGCATTCAAAAGTAATAGCACATACAAAATTGCCTTTTTCCCCGGAAATCGGTATCTGGAAAATGCATACGCCGCAGGGATTGCCACTCCCAAAGAAATTACCAAGGTAGAGATGGACAAAATGGCACTGTTTTTAAGCCACAACAAAACCGGTTCATCAAACAAAACTGCCTTGTAATTTTTCAAGGTGAATTCCTTTGGAATAAAGGAAAAATCACTGCTGAGCAGATTGTTTTGTGCATTAAGGGATACGGAGAAGGCGTATAAAATCGGTATTAAAGCGATAAAGCATACCACGATAAAAAATATATTCAAAATAATATCACCGGAGAGGTTCTTGATTTTCTTTTTCATACTACTCCTCCTCCCTTAATTCATTTCGTGTCAGTAATGAGAACACAATTAAAATAACAAATATCAAAATAGAAACAGCTGAACTGAAGCCATAGTTATTTGTAATAAAGGCATTCTCATGTGCATAGGTCAAAATCGTGTGCGTATCTGCACCGGTTTTCGCTCCCACCTGCTGTGTCAACAGATAAATTACGTCAAACTGTTTGAAGGTCGTAAAAATTGTGATAATAACACTTGGCATAATCACCGGTTTAATCAGCGGCAAAGTAATATAAAATGTGCGCTCAAACGCATTTGCACCATTTAATTTTGCGCATTCATAGTAGGACATATCTACACTTTGTAATGCTCCGTCCATAATCATTATCATAAAGGGAAGAGCAAGCCACAAATTTACAATCGTACAACAGATAAATGCCGACAAATCTGAACTAAGCCAGCTTCTTGCCTCTAATCCCAGTTTTTCCATCCATTGATTTAAAAGACCAAAGCTTGAATTAAAAATTCCTGTTTTCCAAAGTAAAATAGATACATATCCCGGCATAGCCCAAGGGAACATCAAAATAGTCTTATAAAAATTCTTTAGTTTCAGCCTCCTCATATTGAGTAAGGAAGCCAGAACAAAGGCAATTATAAGCTGTAAAACCATATTCACAACAGTCCACAAAACAGTTCTAAGCAGCGCAGATAAAAATCCTGAATCTACTACAAAGAGTGCTGTTTTGTAATTTTTCAGTCCCACAAAGGTATAGTTAAACCAGTTGTAAATATTCATATTTGTCAGGGAAATATATCCCGTATATAGAATCGGAAACAATACAATGAACCCGATTAAAATAAGTGATGGTGCCGAGTAGGCATAAGGCACCCACAACTTCTTTTTCTTTTTCATAGTCATCAACTTTCTTTTATTTCATTGCTTCAATGAGTGTCAGTGCTTTTTTCTGATTATCTTCTGCCGCCTCTTCAATATCCGTTCCTTTCATATTGACACTGACGAGAAGATTTCCTGCAACAACAAACATAATATCCATTTCAGGGATGTTTGGCATAGCAACGGCTTCTTCTGCAATTGTTTTCATAGTCTGTACAAGTTCGTCATTTACTACGGATTCTTCTTCGTAGCACAGAGTGTTTGCCGGTGCACAACCACTGATATTGGCCATATCAATTCCCACCTGTGGAGCACAGAGAATTTCCAATACCTTTGCGATTTCTTCCGCTTTGCTTTCGGCTGCCACTTTCAAAACATGCACACCCTGTACACCTGTGTATGGTGCCAAAGGCATATTGGTTTCATCTACAATCGGCATTTTTGCAAAGCCCAAATCAATTCCTGCATCTCTTGCAGTCGGTACAAGCCATGGACCACCGATAATTGCATCCGCTTTCCCCTCCAAAAACAGCGTATTTACCGTAGAATATTCACTTTCATTCGGCATATACTCTAAAAATTTGTAATGATAACGCAACGCATCTGTCACCTGTGGTGTAGTCAATAAAGGATAGCCTTCTTCATCAATCAATTCACCGTCAAAGCCGTGAATCCACGGAATACTGTAATAAGCAGTACTGTGCTGTTCCACAAAACCATATCTGCCATCCTTTGTATTTTCCTGCATATATTTATAAAGCTCTTCCGTCGTTTCAGGCACTTCGCCCTCTGACATATATGCTTTGTTATACATAAACAATAATGTTTCGTAATAAATTGGCAGCTGATACTGCACATCCTTATAGGTTGTAGCATCAATCGTTACATCCATATACTGACTCAAGGTTTCTTCTGAGACAAAATCTGTAATCGGCGCCAAAATACCCATTTCCGCATAAACACCAATTTTATCGTGAGCGAAAAAATACATATCCGGTGCGGCAGACGGGTCGTTCCCTACCAGTTTCAAAGAATCTGTCAAACCTTCCTTTTTTTCTAAAACAATATTGATTTCCGGCTCAAGCACACTAAGCGCATCCTCCAAAACCTTGGCAACATCCTCTTCTTTATCGTGCCAGATAGTGATAGTAACCGGTCCATCCTGTTTGTCGCTTCCGCAGCCTTGCAAAATGAGGCCACTTAGTAATGTCATACAAAGAATTACGGAAATAATCTTTTTCATACATAACTCCTTCCTAAAAACAAAAGGAACGTTTAAAACTTACTGTGTCTTAAGCGTTCCTTTCGATATTTATCACTTATGATTGTTTATTTGTTTTTCTTTTTTGCGATTACAACGCCTGCTACAATGGCGATTACTGCCAAGATAGCGATTACAACAATCACAATTGTAGTTGTAGAAAGTCCGCCTTCTGCATCGGTTGTATCAGTATCTGTCACATCCGCAGTATCTTCTGTGCCTGCACTATCGCCTGCTATAGTCGGTTCCTCATAAGTCACACTGTAATCCTCTGCACCTTTTACTACAACCCAGACATCTTTTCCTGTTTCTACAGAAATATCTGTTGTCTGCACTTCGCCTAAATTTCCATTGATAATGATAGAATTTACCCAGTTTGGTACAGAGTATGTATACCAGTCACCCTCTAATGTCAATTCCTGACCCGGCCAGTTAGGGAATACGTTTGTTCCATCCGGTGCTGACCACGCCCAGAGACAAGGTAATAACCAGTCAGAAGGAACCTGTGCGTGAACAGTAATCATATCTTCGGCAGAAGCAGCCGGTTTTTCATATGCTACTTCTCCTGTGCCGTCTGCACTTACAGTTACCCATACATCTTTTGCTTCTACAGATAAGTCACTTGTCTGTACAGAGCCTTCATTGGCATTTACAATTATGGAATTTACCCAGTTCGGTACTTTCATAGAATACCAGCCATCTGTATTTGCTTCCATTGCCTCACCCGGCCAGGCTGTGAATGCATTTGTTCCATCCGGTGCTGACCACGCCCAAAGACAAGGATTGCTCCAGGAAGCATCTACTTTTGCATACACTGTAAAAGTCTCTACATAAGCTGGAATATCGCCTTCTGTCATTTTTTCATTACTAAGACTCGCTTCTTCTGCGCTTACAACTGTAATCCATGCATCTGCATCATTTGTTGCTAAATCAGCAGTTTGTACGGAACCTTCGTTTGCGTTAATAATGACACTTGTCATTCCCTTTGGAACATAAAGGTAATACCAGCCTTCATTAGCACTGTCCGCCTGCATTGCTTCGCCCGGCCATGCTTCAAAAGCACTGTTACCGTCAGCATCCCACGCCCATACACACGGATTTTCCCAATCTTCCGGGACCTGTGCATAAACGATATTGTTACTTTCATCAGCATTTGCTACTGTGCCCGGTAATAAAACCAGACAGCTGATAGCTAATAAAGCTGAAGCTACTAATTTCAATAATTTTTTCATACCTAACCCCCTTAAATGAGTTTCATATTTAGTTCCAATAGTGAATTCATCTATTTTGTACCCTCATTGTAGCATTGTACTTTTTTCGGCACAATCATAAGTTAGGTAACCGTTTACCTTGAAAAAAGCCACGTTTTTACAGGGTTTTCTCTTTATTTATAAAAAATTTTCAGGTAAGTTTCGTAAAAAAATAACGACTAAAGTGACTTTTCACCTTAATCGTTATTATCCTAATTTTACACCACAACCCTCGCTTCGCTACAGCCGAGCTTATCTTTTGTGACCACTATCTGTTTATCTATTTTTTTCTTAAGCTCTGACACGTGTGAAATGATACCCACAAGTCTGTTACCCTCACTAAGCTCCGAAAGAACCCTCATTGCCTGCTGTAAGGATTCTTCATCCAAGGAACCAAAGCCTTCATCCACAAACATCGTATCCAGTCGGACGCCTCCCGAAGACGCCTGAATTTCGTCTGCCATACCAAGGGCAAGTGCCAAGGATGCCTTAAAGGATTCGCCGCCGGATAAAGTTTTTACACTTCTGACGGAACCATTGTAATGATCAATAACTTCCAAATCAAGACCGCTCTGACTACGGTTATTTTCCGCATCCTTACGGCGAATCAGCGTATATTGACCACCTGTCATTGTCTCAAACCGCACATTCGCCTTACGCAGAATTCTCTCAAAATAAGCCATCTGCACATAGGTTTCCAGCATAATCTTGCCTTTTTCATTCTGGCGTCCGTTAGCCGTATCATTCAGTGCCTTCAGCATACTGTAACGTTCTTCTTTTTTAGATAACTTAGTACTTGTTTCCTTTATCTTGTCTAAAATATTCCGGTTATTCTGAAGACGGGAATTTACTTCATCCCTAAGCAAAGTATGTTGCTTTTCTGCCTCCTTTGCCCCTTCCAGTTTACCTTGTTCCGCAATATCATCAATTGCCGGCTTTTGCTCTAACTGTTTACGGATAGTTTCCATAGAGCCTTCCAACGCGTGCTTTTCCTTCTCCTTATCCTGCAAAAGCGTGGCATAGCTGTCTATTGCTGCTTTCATCCGGTCTTTCTCCGTCACAAAAGACTGCAAAACCTTCTCCGCCTCGTCCTTACTTGCATATTCCAAGGAATTTTGTAACTCGGTTTGCTTTAAAAGAAGTTGTTCTTCTTTTGTCTTAAGTGTAGCTACATCAATTTGGGCATTTTGCAAGTTTTCTTTCAAATCCTTAAGGGCACTTTCTTTCCTGGGAAGTGCATCGCTGATTTTTTGTAAAATATCAATTTGCTTCGTTAAAACACTGATTTTTTCCACGATTTCAGACATTTTCAGGGTACATTCATCCAGTTTATCTTTTAACAAAGCTTCTACGTCATCTGCCTTTTCGGATACCAAAAGAATTTTTGCCTTTGCCTCTACACTGTCCGTTTTTTCAGCCTTTTGCCCATTTAACGTGGCGGCTTTTTGTCCCAGTGACTGCATTTTTTGTTCCATAATCTGCATAGCCGTTTTCTCGGTCTCTAATTCTTCTTTTGCAGGTGCATCTTGCAAAATACTTGCAGGATTTGGATGGGAAAGAGAGCCACACACCGGACAAGGGGTATTTTCTTCCAAATGCTGTGCCAAAATTCCTGCCTGACCGTCAAAAAATGCCTTTTCCATCTGCTGATATTTGTTTCTTGCCGCCTCATATGTGTCATATGCCTTCTTGTACTCAAAGACAGCCTCGTTATGCTTCTTTGTAATATCGCAAAGGCTTTTATACTCTGCCTGCAATGCATTCAGATTATCCCGAACGGCTTTCACTTCCTTCTCCCTGCTTCCGGTCTTTTCAAGCTCTGCGAATAACATCTTTAAATCTTCCACCCGCTTTTTGTCATCCACAATTTCGCTTTCAAGCTGTTCTGCCTGTTTTGCCGAAGTCACTATAATGCTCTGTGTCTTTTCTTTTTTTAATTTTATGTCAACTAAAATTCTATCATTTTCAAAAAGCAGCTGGTACTGCGGAAGCTTATTTCTTAATGTAATCATTTTTTCTTCTAAAAGCGCGATTTCCGGTTCTTCTTCTTTTGCCGCATGAAATTTCGCCGAAATCTCATCTATTTCTCCGACTATCAGTGCCAATTTTTCTTTCTCTTTATAATACTGCTGTCTTTTTGTTTCCTGTTCTCTTGCCTCTGCAAGTTTCTGACTTGCTTCTAAAATTTCACCTGTTATTTTATTTAATCTCTCATCCAAAGCTTCTTTTTCCTGCAAATCTGCATCTATTTGTCCTTCTACTGCTTCCATAAGTTCTTTTGAAAGCATCTCTCCTTCCGGAAGTTTCGGCAAAACAGACTCCTTATACTGAATAATACTGTTTCTTAAATCCTCACATTCCCGGTTAATAGCTTTAAAATCCTCGTTAATCTGCCTCTGCAAGGCTTCAAATTTTTCGGTACTGAAAATCTGTCTGAAAATACCGATTCGTTCTTCTGTAGACGCCAGTAAAAGACGCAGAAAATCCCCTTGGGCTATCATTGCAATCTGGGCGAACTGTTCTTTGTTAACACCCAAAACTTCTTCAACAGCCTTAGTAACTTCCGTAGTTTTCGTCAAAATTCTGCCATCTTCCATAGTAAGCTGGGCACTCTCGTTTTGCACAGTTGTTCCCTCACCACGCACTTTGGCACGTTCATATTTCGGAACACGTTTTACGATATAGTGCTTTCCTTTACACACAAATTCCAGTTCCACATACGTATCCATAGAACCGTCTGCATATTTACTACGAAACATATCGGACTTTCTATATTTACCGCTCGCCTCACCATACAAAGCGTAAGTGATTGCGTCAAAAATAGTCGTTTTTCCTGCTCCTGTATCCCCTGTCACCAAATATAGCCCTTGTGTTCCCAATAATCCGAAATCAAGGACTGTTCTTTTCGCATAAGGACCAAACGCAGAAATCGTCAACTTAACAGGTCTCATTGTCTATCCCCCATATTTTCTCGATTTTGTCCATCATATATACCGACTGTTCCTCTGTCATCGGCTGATTGTTCATCGTCTCATAAAACTGTGAAAAAAGCAGTTCCGGTGCCATATCGATACTCTTTCCGTCCGAAAGAACGTCCGCACCTGCCATTGTCCGCCTGTTTTCATAGCGCATCTGCATTAAATTTGGATATACCGCAGTTAATTTTCCAAAGGCATTCGGAATATCCTGTTCATCCAAAAGCGTAATCTGTACATAGCTTTCGGCATCCATTTTTTTATAGAAAGAAGCGTCCGTCATCTCCCCAAAAAGCCCTTTGATTTTCACCATATCACGCATTGGTTTCAGTTCTATTGTCTTAACAGACAACTCACCTTTTTTACCAAGTTCTACAATTGTGACACTCTTTTTATGGTCTGCTTCCGAAAAAGAGTATTTAAGAGGTGTTCCACAATATCTGATTTTCTCACTGCCAAGATTCTGTGGACCGTGAATGTGTCCAAGCGCCACATAATCAAATACATCAAACACCGATGCATCCACATTATCAAGGCCTCCCACAGAGATTTCCTCGGACTCGCTCCTTGTAGCACCTGTGACAAACTGGTGACAAACAAGTACAGTTCTTTCATCACTCGGTACGTTCATATGGGAAATTACGCACCTCAGTGCATCTGTATAGTCCTCAATCTTTTCTTCTTCAAAATAGTGTCTTACGTGAACCGGCTTCACAAAGGGAAGCATATATACATTTATTTTGCCAAATTCATCCTCCAAGGTAACCGGTTCAATCGTTCCATTATAAACCGGTGACAGATACACCTTACTGTGTCGCATCAGTTTTTCCCCAAAAGCAATACGCTCCGGCGAATCATGGTTCCCGCTGATAACAAACACACATAACTCCCGTTTTGCGAGACTTACCAGAAAATCATCAAACAAAGCTACTGCCTCCGCAGACGGAACCGGCTTATCATATATATCGCCCGCAATAATAACGCCTGTTACTTTTTCTTCGTCCGCTATAGCAAGTATCTGATTCAATATATATTTTTGGTCTTCTATCATAGAAAAATTGTGTACTCTTTTTCCAAGATGCAAATCCGATAGATGTAAAAATTTCATTTTCATCTCCCCCGAAACTTATATAACAAAAAAGCAGTATTACACCAAACCGTAACACTGCTTTCATTATACATCCAAGTAATGCAATTATCAATTTTACATATTAACTAAAATAAGAAATTAATCCCAATACGAAGATTACTAAAATGATGGCCGGCACTACAAATGTCATATAGCCTCTCATCCATTTTGCAACCTTGAGTCCTTTTCCTTCGTTGGCTTCCCCAATAAATTTATCCCAGCCCCAACCGTAACGGGTTGTAGAAAAAATTACAAAAAGTAAGGAACCAACCGGTAATAATATATTATTTACTGCAAAATCTTCCAAATCCATTATATTTGTACCGGTTCCAAATGGCTTAAAATTGCTCCATACATTAAATCCTAATACACACGGCATAGACAATACAAGCAATGCAATGCCATTGATAAGGCACGCTTTCTTTCTGGACCAGTTCCACAAATCCATTGTACAGGAAATGATGGTCTCAAATACTGTTATAATCGTTGATAAAGCTGCAAAAGACATAAATACAAAGAACAAGCTTCCCCAAAGTCTTCCAAGCGGTATATTGTTGAAAATATTTGGCAAAGTCTTGAAAATAAGACTACGTCCGTTATCAACTTCTACACCATATGCAAAACACGCCGGGAAAATAATAAGTCCGGATGTAAATGCAACAAAGGTATCTAATGCCGCAATGTTGACAGATTCACCCATCAGACTTCTGTCCTTCTTAACATAACTACCGAAAATCGCCATACATCCCATACCGAGACTCAGTGTAAAGAACGACTGATTCATCGCTGCTACAATAACATCAATAACACCTATTTCCTTCATCGTTTCAAAATTCGGTAACAAATAAAAGGCAAGTCCATCCTGACCACCCTCCAGGAAAATACTGTTCACCGCCAAAACAACCATAATTACAATCAGTGCCATCATCATAACCTTTGTAACCCGTTCAACACCCTTTTGTACACCAATGGAACAAACACCGATACCAATAAGTACTACAATTATCATATAAATAGTAAGTCTTGTCGGATTTGCCAACATTTCCTCATAAATCCCATTGATTCTTGCAGAATCGGCACCAACGAACTTTCCTGCCGCCATATCTACAAAATACTGTAACATCCAACCTGTTACCACTGTATAAAACATCATCAAAATATAGTTACCTGCCATCGCAAAATAACCATGAATGTGCCATTTACTCTTTGGTTTCTCCAGTTCCTGATACATCTTTACAACACTTTTACGACTGGCTCTACCCATAGCAAATTCCATCGTCATAACCGGTACACCTAATATAATAAGGCACACAAGATATATTAAAACAAATGCTCCGCCACCATACTTGCCTACCATCCACGGGAACTTCCATACATTACCGATACCTATGGCACAGCCTGCACTCAATAAAATGAATCCAAGACGACTGCCCAAGGTCTCTCTTTTCACCTGATTCTCCATACATCCTCCTCTATAAATTCATTTGCCTACAACACTTTACCACAATTTTAAAATTTCGTCATCCTAAAATTCCATCCAAAATATATCACCCGATATTTATTTCTGTCAAATGGAAAAAAATAGGTGGAAAATGCAGAGTTTTCCACATTTTCCACCATTATGATGTTCATAACTTTTTCAGTGTCACCTTTTTTACGACATTTATGTCAATTTTCGTTGTCCGTTTTAGTCAACACTTTTTAGGGCTCTCATAGCGTTTAAAATAGCCAGTGCGGCCACACCTACATCTGCAAATACCGCAAGCCACATATTCGCAATACCTACAGCCACCAACACTAAAATAGCCACCTTTATGCCGATAGCAAACACAATATTCTCTTTTACAATAGCAAGTGTTTTCTTTGCTATAGCTACCATTTTTGCTATTTTAGATGGTTCATCATTCATAATAACAATATCAGCCGCCTCGATTGCCGCATCAGAGCCAAGTCCACCCATAGCAATACCTACATCCGCTCTGGCAAGTACCGGTGCATCGTTGATTCCGTCCCCGACAAATGCCACCTTACCTGTTGCTTTTTCAAGAAGCTCTTCAAAAATACGAACCTTATCTCCCGGTAACAAACCCGCATAGCACTCAGAAATTCCAAGCCTTTCTGCCACATCTTTTGCAGTTTTTTCATTATCACCTGTGAGCATAACAATTTTCTTTATGCCACAGGCTTTCATATTTGCAATCGCTTCTTTTGCATCCGTCTTTAATTCATCAGCAATAACAATATATCCACAATATTTTTTATCATAAGCCACATAAACTAAAGTTCCGCTTTCATCAGCCTCTTTACTTTCGATGTTCTCCTGCTCCATCAGCTTATAGTTACCTACGAGTAATTTCTTTTCATAAAAAACGGCCTTTACACCATACCCTGCCACTTCCTGTACATCTGTCACTAGGTTATTGGAAATCTTGCTACCATAAGCTTCTTTTAGCGACACCGCTATCGGATGATTTGAAAACGCCTCTCCATACGCAGCCAACTTAAGCAAATTCTCTTTTGAACAATCATCATTCGGCATAACTTTCTGTACCGCAAAAATACCTTTCGTAAGTGTACCTGTCTTATCCATAACTACAGCATCCACTTTACTTATGGTTTCGATATAGTTGCTTCCTTTTACCAAAATACCTGCTCTGCTTGCACCACCAATGCCGCCAAAGAAACTGAGCGGAATGCTGATAACAAGGGCACATGGGCAACTTGTGACTAAGAAAGTCAACGCCCTGTAAATCCACACTTCAAAGCTCTGCGAAAAGATAACAGGTGGTATTATTGCCAGAAGCAAAGCACTGATAACAACCGCCGGCGTATAGTAACGTGCAAACTTGCTGATGAAATTTTCAGACTTACTTTTTTTATCTGTAGCATTCTCAACCAGCTCCAAAATCTTAGCTACTGTAGACTGACCGTATTCTTTCTCCACGTTTATTTTGATAACACCTGATATGTTTACACAGCCGCTCAGAACAACGTCGCCCACTTCTACATCTCTCGGAGCACTTTCTCCCGTCAAAGCTACTGTATCAAGTGCAGAATTTCCTTCAATAATTATACCATCCAAAGGAATTTTCTCTCCCGGTTTTACCAGAACCACCTCTCCAATCTGAACATCTCCCGGGTCAACTTCCTCTTCCATTCCATCTCGGATAACTACTGCATAATCCGGTTTAATATTCATAAGGTCCGTAATAGACTTTCTGGAGCGATTTACCGCATAAGATTGGAAACATTCTCCCACCTGATAAAACAACATAACTGCTACCGCTTCCGGTGCCTCACCTACAAAGAACGCTCCTATAGAGGCTAAAGCCATAAGAAAGTTCTCATCAAACACCTGCCCTTTTGCAATATTGACTACCGCAGTTTTTACCACATCACCGCCAATTGCCAAATATGATACCAAGAACAGTGCAAATATTAAATATTGTTTTAACTTTTCTCCCATTGGCAGCGATAACGCAGATAATAGGATAGCAACAGCAAAGGGTATAACGCCTATGCAAAGTCTTCTAATACGTTTTTTTAGTTTTTTTGTCATAATTCTTCCTCTTAAATGCCTCAGTTAAGATTTATTTCTCAATAACAGTTACATCCGGCTCAAATTTCTTTACTACTTTCTTAATATCAGCAAGTAAACTTGTGGCTTTTGCATCTTCTACTTCTACAGTAAGCTTCTGTGTTAAAAAGGTTACTTTACTCTCTTTAACACCTTCTAATTTAGCAACTTCCTTTTCAATTTTCTCTGCACAGTGTGCACAATCCAAATCTTCTAATAAATATACCTTTCTCATTTTAATCCTCCAAATTAGTCTTCTTCCTCAATATGTTCAATACCCTGACTCAAAA
>ERZ1032130.112-NODE-112-length-24044-cov-6.387469_pt1 | contig 24044 bp, 18 predicted proteins | sample MGYA00517879_ERZ1032130 | MGnify/ENA primary metagenome ERZ1032130 (study PRJEB33719, sample SAMN04262597) | wastewater metagenome | biome: rural village; feature: animal feces; material: feces | host: Bos taurus | place: El Salvador | collected 2012-01-31 ...
AAAGTATTTCATTATTAAGGAGGATCCTATGGTTGAATTAAAATTTGATTGCAAAGAAACTGAAGATTACTACTGGAAAATGAGAAAAAATCTCGGAATAGGCCGACCTGCTAAATGGAACAATCCGGAGAAAATCATCACAATGGCAGATGTAGAAAAATACGTAAAAGATGCCAAAAATATTTTAAGCTGTTAATTACATTGTTCTATCTTCTATATGGAAAATAGCTCTTATCATTTAATAACAAAAAAGCAGGTGTTGTACGAACTCACCTGCTTTTTTAATCAGAAATTAACCACATTTCCCCGGCATTTCCCCTATATTTTAATGCACCCCAAACACCCAAAGGCATTCAGGGCTGCCCCTGCCAAGGAATCGATGCGACAGGATTCGAACCTGCGACCTCTGCGTCCCGAACGCAGCGCTCTACCAAACTGAGCCACGCATCGTTACAAAGCGATATTATCTTACACCGCTTTGTTTATAATGTCAAGACTTACATCTAATAATTTACCCATGAATAATAAAAAATATGATTTCCAATGATCCAGTAAGGTACCCCTGCTGCCTCTAAATTCTCCGCCAGCTGCGGTACCGGTTTGTGGGTACGGAAGAAAAGGCTCTCGCCCACATTGCTGTCACTGTTGACACACACCATGGCTGCTCTTTGACAGGAGTCCCATTCGCTCTGTCCGATAATTCCCGGAATCTTTTCCCAATATGCTGTCAGAACAATATTAAATCGTCCGGAACCATAGGGTTCAAACTGCTTTGGTGCCGACAAAACTGCTTCTAAACTATTTGGAAATTTTGTACTTCGCACACGGTTCATGATCACATATCCCACTGCCAGCTGACCCTCATAGGATTCCCCTCTGGCTTCACAGTAGATCATAGCAGTCAGCATATCCAGTTCGTTCTGGGATAAATTCAGTTCCCCATATCGGATCCCCGAATCTTCCGGTCTGATCGTACCATTGGCCAATGCTTCCTGTAAACGCTTCGCTGCTTCCTCTGCCTGACGTCTGCGCTCTGCCGCTTCTTCTTCCTGGGCCTTTTTGTACAATGCCTGCAATGCTTTTGATTTTGCTTCCAGTGCAGCCTCTGTATCTCCAATCTCTTCCTCTGCTGCTGCAATCTGGTTTAAATAGTCACTAATTGTTGCACTGGTCTGCTTTTGTAATGCGGAAACCTTTGCCTGCTGAGCCTTGGATTCTTCGATCAGTCCCTCCAGCTCTTTCTTTGCCGCTTCCAGCTCCTGTTTCTGTAAATCCAGAGCCTCTGCATTGGCTGTATATTCCTCCAGCTTCTGTCTGTCGTATTCCTGAATCTTTACCGTATTATCCACCCGATTTAAAATTTCTATCATGCTGAAATCCTGTAAAAAAAGTCCAAACAGAGAATCCTGTGGCTTTTCATACATATACTGGATACGGAGTTTTAAATTTTCGTATTGACGCTCCTGCGTTTCTATGGCTTCTTCCAGTTCTTCTGTCTTAATTCGAATTTCTTCTTCTTTTTCTGTTTTTTTCTTATTCAGTGCAGCAAGATCAGAGGAAATAGATTTATACTGAGCTTTCAGGTTCTCCAGCCGCTCCTCCGCAGTCGCTTTTTCCCCTTCCAGGTTATCTTTGTTCTGCTCCTGCTGCTCTAACTCCTGCTCCAACTGTTCTTTTTCGTCCTCTGCCTGATCAATTTCAGCCTGAGTCTCATCACTGACCGCAAATACCTTAAAAAATGGTTCTGAAAAGAGCCCCACCACCATGGAGCCGCAAATTGCAAAACATAAAATTTTCTTCAGCAATTTTCTTTTCATAAACATTCCTTTACCACTGGTATTTCGTCAGCTGACCTTCCAGTTTCATGTGATCAAAATTGTTCTGGCGAAGTGCTTCATAAAGAACCACAGCCACGGAATTTGATAAGTTCAGTGAACGGATTTCGCTCAGCATCGGAATTCTGATACAGTTATCCGGATGCTTCACCAGAATCTCTTCCGGAATTCCTGCACTCTCTTTTCCAAACATAATATAACAATCCGGTTCATAATTCACATCACTGTAAACATGCTGTCCCTTTGTGGTTGCCATATAGATCTTTGCTCCCGGATTTTTTTCCAGGAAGTCTTCAAAGTTTATGTATCTTGTTACATCTAAATGTTCCCAGTAATCCATCCCGGCACGTTTGATAGACTTTTCATTTAAGCGAAAGCCCAACGGTTCGATCAAATGAAGTCTTGTGCCTGTGGCTACGCAGGTTCTTCCGATGTTTCCTGTATTTGCCGGAATTTCCGGCTCAAAAAGTACAATATTCAGTGCCATTTATTTTTTCTGCTCCTGACGCAATTTCTCCACAAAATGTGCCATACGATTTAAGGCCACCTTTAAGTTATCCAGAGAATATGCATAAGAAATACGAAGGAATCCTTCTCCACAATCACCAAAAGCTGTTCCCGGAACAACCGCTACTTTTTCTTCTTCCAGGAATCTTGTAGCAAATTCTTCACTTGTCATACCAAATTCCTTAATACATGGGAACACATAAAATGCACCATATGGTTCAAAACAGTCCAGCTTCATTTCTCTGAAGGCATGCATTAAGTATCTTCTTCTCTGATTATAAGCTTCTCTCATCTTTGCAACATCTTCATCACCATTTCTCATAGCTTCCACAGCCGCATACTGGCTGGTGGTTGGTGCACACATGATTGCAAACTGATGAATTTTTAACATCTGTTCAATGATTTCCTTTGGTCCGCATGCATAGCCCAGTCTCCATCCGGTCATTGCATAGGCTTTAGAAAATCCATTGATCAAAATGGTTCTTTCCTTCATGCCCGGAAGAGTTGTAATAGACACATGATCTCCCTTATAGGAAAGTTCAGAATAAATTTCATCGGAAAGAACGAAGATGTCTTTTTCGATGATCACTTCTGCAATTGCTTCCAGATCTTCTTTTTCCATAATTGCCCCAGTCGGGTTATTTGGAAACGGAAGCACCAAAAGCTTTGTTTTGTCTGTAATAGCATCTAAGAGTTCCTGCTTTGTTAAGCGGAATTCATTTTCTGCTTTTAATTCGATCACTACCGGTTTTCCGCCGGCAAGCAGGCAGCATGGTTCATAAGAAACATAGCTTGGCTGCGGAATCAGCACTTCATCGCCCGGATCCAACATTGCACGCATGGCAATGTCAATGCCCTCAGAACCGCCAACGGTTACGATAATTTCATTCTTTGGATTGTAATGAACGCTGCATCTTCTATCCAGATAATTACTGATTTCTTCCTTTAATTCCATCAAACCTGCATTGGATGTATAGAAAGTGCGTCCTTTTTCCAGAGAATAAATACCTTCATCTCTTACATGCCATGGAGTATCAAAATCCGGTTCACCAACCCCTAAGGAGATGGCATCTTTCATCTCGCTGACAATGTCAAAAAATTTACGAATGCCTGATGGCTTAATATTTACAATTGTTTTGGATAACGGGTTTCTCATAATGTCACCAGCTGTCTTTCATCCTGAGTACTGCGAACCATAACAGAACCGTGATCTTTGTATTTTTTCAAAATAAAATGTGTTGCTGTACTAAGTACACATTCCTGTGGAGAAAGCTTATCAGATACGAACTGGGCAACACTTCTCATAGTCTTTCCTTCGATCATAACCATAAAGTCATAACCGCCGGAAACAAGATATACACAATCTACTTCCGGATAGTTGTAAAGTCTTTCCGCAATCTTATCAAATCCCTGACCTCTCTGCGGAGTTACCTTTACTTCGATCAGCGCTGTTACCTTTTCTTCTGTTGTTTTATCCCAGTCAATGAGGGTGTGGTAACCGCAGATAATATGTTCTTTTTCCATTTCTGCGATTTCATTTACCACTGTTACTTCATCTGTCCCCAGAAGGATTGCAAGATCCTTTAAGCTTACACGGCTGTTTTTTTCAATATAGGTTAAAATTTTTTCTCTCATTTTCAAACACTCCTTTACTTATCTTCCTCTTATTGAACATTAGTAGTTCAATAAGCCAGTTTTAGCAGTTCATCTGCCTTTGGGCGTTCCAGGTAGGAAACTTCTCCTTCGTTGATGACCGCCTTTGCGTTATCCGAAGTCGTTCTTCCAATGACTGCTGCGTGGATTCCTTCTTTTTCCAGAGTACGCACCAGCTCCTGTCCATGGTCGCATACCATCAGCATGCTTCCACCGGATTTTAAGTAATATGGATTTAATCCTAAGTATTCACAAATTTCTACTGTTTCCTGCTTGATCGGAATCGCCCTTAAATCGATTTCCAGTCCGACGCCAGCTGCCTCTGACAATTCATAGAGGGCACCATAAATACCTCCCGATGAAATGTCGTGCATTGCACTCACGCCAGACTTAACGGCCAGTGCAGCCTCCGCCGCAGCACAGCAGTTTGGCAGCATCCTTTTGATTTCATCAATCATCGCCTTTGGAAAACGTTCCAGAAGCTCTTTTTCTTTTGCTGCCGCGATTGCCACGGAACCTTCCATGCCAATCCATTTACTCATTACAATATCCTGATCTGCTTTTGCACATTTGGCATGAAGCAGTTCTTTTTCTTTTGCTTTACCTACAGCAGTTACTGAAAATACCGGTTCATTCACTGCCGGGGTTACCTCTGTATGTCCGCCCATCACTTGAACGTTTAGGACTTTGCATACTTCTTCTATCTGACTGCTAAGCTCTGCCAGACGGCTTTCCTTGAAGTTTTCCGGCAGCATGAGAGTCATCATGACACCTACTGCTTTCGCACCGGAAGTTACCAGATTGTTCACCGCCGAATAAATGGCCAGCGCCCCCTGGATCTTCCCTGCACCTGTCACAGGGTTTGAGGAAACTACGCAGACTTCCCCTTCCTCCAGTTTCATGGCCGCACAATCTTCTCCGATACTTCCGCCAAACAAAACTTCTTCTCTTTTGTGATTCAGTTGTTTCAATACAGCACGCTTTAACGCGACCTCTGAAATTTTACCAACCTTCATAAATTCTCCTAAATTCCAAGCAATGCATTTGCTCCCGCTTCGTCACCTGCTGCAATACAGTTCTGCAGCTGTGCAGATACAAATGGATCTCCGTTGATTCCATAATAAACCATACGGTTGGATACCTTATAAGTGCTTTTATTCACTTTTTCACTGCTCTGAAGAACACCATCTACATAAACTTCTTTGTAAAGCTCAGCCTTACAGCCATTATGACCGCTTTCAACGATACGATAACCGATTCCCTGGGCCGGATCTGCCACCAGCTGTGTCACAGCCGGAGTGCTTTCTAATACTTTGTTCGTAAATTTAATAGTTCTGTTAGATGGTCTTGTTTCCTCTCCGTAAATATTAAATACCACCTGTTTTCCATCTGTTGTGTAGCCTTCGATGTAAATCGGAGCATTTGTATTGTTTTTAAACTTAAAATCTTTATAGGTTCCTGCAATGGCAGCATCCGAAGATGCCTGCACATAGGTTACCATCATAGAATGCGGAGAACGTTCTACAATTTCAAGCTCTGCCATCAGAACTGCGTTATATAAGGTAGAAGACACCTGACAGATTCCACCGCCAAGACTGTCTACCACTTTCCCATTTAAGTAAGAGCCTGCCATGGCATACCCGTTTTCAATGGTAAATGGATTTACATATTCATATGTAGAAAATGTTTCTCCCGGATAAAGAACTGTTCCATCAATATGACCGGCACCTGTTCTTACGTTTTTTGAACGATCTGCGTTAGAACTCTTAAAAGATGTCTGGAAACTTCCAAGCAGATCCTTCACTTTTGCAAGCTCTTGTGCACTTCCAATCGGTTCACTGATCATGGTTGGAACAGACACTTTTGCATTTTTACCATCATATTCCTCTTCAATAAAAGTTAAAAGCACATCAATCGCTGCCGTCTCATCAACTACAACGCCCTGTTTACCATCAACCACTTCAAAACCGGAGCCTGTTTTCTTTAAACCCACATTGGTTGCTTTTTGATTGTATTTTGTACATTTTTCAGTGACTACGCTCTGAATCTTTTCCAAATCTGCGGTATACTTTAAGTCATAAACTTTATTTTCAAATTCCAGATCCTTTAACGCTTTGTAACGTCTGATCAGATTCCCGCTTTTTCCAAGTCCTAAAGCTTCATCAAGCACCTCTTCGTTGTTCCACGCAACCCCAAGATCTTCTCTGGAAACGTTCAGTTCCTCTTCTCCTACAGCTAAGGTAATCTTCTCCTGGGCTTTACCGGCAACATATTCTTCCACGGCTGCTTTGGCTTCTTCCTTTGTCATACCCGAAACATTTACTTCTTCCACATAAACACCCATTGCAATTTCATCACTGGTAGTTTTTGCATGAGAAGTTGTGCCCATAAAGAACATTCCCGCCATCAAAGAAAGCAGGAGGCCTGCAAATATCTTCTTTTTCATAATATATAACCTCCTTTTCAATCACCCATTTGTAAGCTATTAGTATAACATGTTTTTTCAAATTGTTCAATCAGCCTACAGCGCAGAAGCAACTAAAGGCAATAACATGGTAATTACCAAAAATGCCGCAATGACTCCTGCAATGATTCTTTTTGTTTTTGGATTATTAAAATTCATTATATTTCCTCCTCGTGTCAGGTTTTATTTGATTTTTCTAACCTCTCTGGAATTAAATTCCTCTTTTAAAATGTTCCAGTAATATTCACTCTTTTCCGGATGACGTCTCTCTAAAAAGTCCTTTAAAATATAGTATTTTTCTTTTCTGGAATGATTCACCAAATGATAACCCTTTGCTCTGTAATCATCCGCAAAGCTTTCAAAAAATTCGAAAGCACTCTTTTCTCTCATAAATACTTCCTGTAAGGTTCTGTCATATTGGTGACTATTATAATATAGCTCCACAATCTGTTCAATCCCTTTTAGACGAATCATTTCATCATAAGGAATCCATTTTGTGGAAAATACCTCATAAGGAGGCTCACTGCGATAGATCAGTCCATAGGCCTCTCTGTTCTCATACATATAAGACCCTTTTAAAACCTTCAAAAAACCAAGCTGAAGCTGTTCCGGACGAAGGGCGAATACATCATCAAAGGATTTTCCAAAACTTTCATAATTTTCATTTGGAAGTCCCGCGATCAGATCCAGATGCTGATGAATCCCTCCCAAATTTTTTATGCGGGTTACCCTTTCTGCCACCTTCGAAAAATTCATCTTTCTGCGAATCTCACAAATAGTTTCTTCATTGGTAGATTGTACACCGATTTCCAGCTGAATCAGTCCCGGTCTCATTTTTGCAAATAATTCCAATTCTTCGTCCGTAATCAAATCCGCCGCTATCTCAAAATGGAAATTTGTAATACCATTATCGTGTTCATGAATGTAATTCCAGATCTCCATGGCATGAGACACTTTACAGTTAAAGGTTCTGTCTACAAACTTCACCTGTGGGACACCTGCATCAATAAATGTCTGAAGCTCTCGTTTCACAAGCTCCAAATCCCTGAATCTGACACTCTTATCAATAGAAGAAAGGCAATAACTGCAGGAGAAGGGACATCCCCTGCTGCTCTCATAATAAATAATCTTATGCTGAAAATCCTGAAAATCTTCATAAGCAAATTTCAGGCTGCTCAGATCCTTTACCAGTTCAAATGGCTTTTCAATGATTTTGTCATTCTCTCTATAGACAATTCCTTTCACATCTGCCAGATTTTCAAGCTTTCCATCATAATACTTACACAGTTCATAAAAGCTTTCTTCCCCTTCACCAACCAGCACGCCGGTTACTTCCGGATAATTTTCCAGTAATCCTTTTGCATCGTAAGAGGCCTCCGGTCCCCCCAGCCAAATGGGTACATTTGGCAACACCTTACGAAGTTCTCCTACCAGCTCCCTGATATGTCTGATATTCCAGATATAACAGGAAAAGGCGATCAGGTCAGGTTTCTTCTTATAAATATCCTGCAAAATATCTTCCACATACTGATTGATCGTGTATTCTGCAAGTTCGATCTCATCACGATATTCTCCGGCATTCGCTCTGATTGAATATACAGCCAGATTCGAATGAATATACTTTGCGTTCACTGCGGTTAATAATATTTTCATAGAAATCCTCTCTTATAATCTTTACCAAAAACGGTCAGCTGTACACAAACGCACACTGACCGCTGTTCTCTATTGATGTTTAATATTTAAGATACCGATAAAGAAGCTGGCAAAAATCATTTCGATGCCAACCACCATCAGTGTCAGCGCAGGAATTGTCATACGCATCATTTCCTGTGGATTTAAATTACCAAAAGAGGTATCCTTCCAGATTACGAATGCAGCAATTGTCATAGCGATACCCGCCAGTGTCAAAAGAACTCCTGCAACTGCTCCTTTTTCTGTTGTAACATTTGCAAGCTTTGTAGCTGCACTTTCTTTTGTGGGTATAAAGTTTGTACGAATTGCGTAAATTCTTGTAAATAAAGAAAAGAAAATCATATTCGTGCCAATCATAATCATGGCTGAACCATACAGCATTGTATGAATATCAAATACCACTCCGCCAATCTGTACCGGGCCAAACATCAGTGCCGCAGTAATAATCAAACCTAATACGCAGAATACCATACCCGGATATAAGAATAACCAGTTTGGACTATGAAGTAACAAAAATTTCAAATGTCTCCAACCATCGCGAAAGCTTCGAAGATGCGGCGCACGGGAACGTCCGTCAGGACTTAATGTGGTCGGCACCTCTGTCATTTTCAATCCATACATGGTGGCTTTTACCACCATCTCGCTGGCATATTCCATTCCTGTGGTATGAAGGTCTAATTTTAACATGGCTTCTCTTTCATAACCACGGAGTCCGCAATGAAAGTCTCCAATCTCACTTGGAAAAAATAATCTTCCGATAAAAGAAAGCACCGGGTTTCCCAAATATCTGTGCAGCGGCGGCATCGCCCCTTTTGCGATTTCTCCTCTAAAACGATTTCCCATTACAAGCTCATAACCTTCTCTTAGTTTTTCCACAAAGGGCATCAGATTTAAAAAGTCATAGGAATCATCTGCATCACCCATAATAACATATTTTCCTTTTGCAGCCTTACATCCTCCGATGAGTGCCGCACCATATCCTTTTACAGGCACATGCTCTACTCTGGCTCCACACTTTTTAGCAATTTCTACAGAGCCATCAGTACTTCCGTTGTCAGCAATTAATACCTCTCCCACAACACCAGAGTTCTTTAAAAAAGTTTTTGCTTTATTTATACACACCTCTAATGTCTCTGCTTCGTTTAAGCAAGGCATTAAAATTGTCAGTTCAATTTCCTGAGACATGTTGATCACCAGCCTTTCTCACGTATTCTATCACATCTTCCAGCAGTTTTAAAACCCCTAAACACCAAAAGGTTGTAATCAATGGGTAACCGGCAGAAAGATACGTAGCATTTACTGCATCAAAAGCAGAAACATGGGTATATCCAATGCCCCCCAGCAATACCAGATAACTGCAAAGCAGACCGGTCATGATAAGCCAAATATCAATATGCCCCTGCTCCTTCTTAATTCCCATAAACATGCGTACTGTCGCATAAAGGTACATAGCTGCACCCACAATCCAAAGATATGGTCCTGTTAACTCATAAATCCGGTGAATCTGATTTAATAAATCAATTTTCCATGTGATCTTTAATACATGTTCATTGTTATTTGGCAAAATATAGCAATAATCCAGATTCAAAATTCCTGCTTCATTCTCAAAGCCCGTAGATTCAGAAGTTAATGCATAATTCATTTTCGCTGCACCATTTTCATCATAGCCGCAAAGATATAATTCTCCTTCGTATGCATCGTTCTGAATTTGGAATGTAAATCTGCATCGGTCACTGTTATCTTTAGATTCTCCGGTCAGCTGCAAATGAGCGGCAATATCAGGACTTTCTAACCATTCCACTTCCTGTACAATTTTTCCAATCTCATCTTTCACTATGAGGCTGTTTACTGTAGAGGATGCATACCAGCCTGAAATCTCCGCTTTTCCATTTTCATAACAGAAAGCTTTATTTCCAGTCATTTTTTCAAAACGGCCAATACCTGCCGCATGATCATCTACACTGTAGGCAGCCTGTGTCTGAAGCCCTTCATAACTGTTTGCATACTGATGAAGCTCCCACATTGCATCTAAAGTTTTTAAAAAATATCCTTCTCTCCATGGAGACATCATTGCAGAAGGCATGGTTGGACGTTCCCTCAAATTTCCTGCTTTCATGGCTTGCTGCAGTTCCGCAGTAACTGCTTCACAAAATGTGGTCATGGTTTCCGTGCTTTCATAATATCCTGCATCAGACATGGCATCTCTTAAAATCCAAAAAAACCATCCATCCTCTACTTCCCAAATTCTACTATATTCTTCATCGCCGCACCATGCAGCAAACTGTATATCCATTTCATCCTGAATATCTTCCAGTGTAGGACTGTATTTATATAATTCTTTCAGCTTTGCTCTGGATACTGAAATCTGTTTTAACTCTTTAGAATCTTCTACAGAATAGATGGTCTTCATCATCTCTGCAAAGGAACCGCTGTTTAATTCATTGACCACAGAAGTTCCATAGTAATGCTGATTTAAAAAGCCGATGGCTTTTCCCATACCCGTCATACAAAGAAGCGGTAATAGAATTAATAAAATTCTGACCAACATATCTTTTTTCCGGAAAACACGATAACGATAAATCACCATTCCTATATAAATAACTGTTACAACCACTACAAATGGCAGAATCCAGATTGCATCTTCTCTTGTATAATAGAAGCTTACCAGACCCAAAACAGCACCAAACATCCATGGCATCTGGCGCTTTACTGACCATTCTCTTCTAAAATATATTCCTGCAAAAGAGCCAATAATTAAAAGAACCTGCGCCGCACTGATACTGTTTCTATAAACTCTTTGAAAGGTTACCAATGAAGCTGCTACCGGTGAAAATAAAAGTACCATATAAAGCGCTGCAAGGCTTTTATAAGTTCTAAATAAAGGTTTTACTGCATAAACCATGCACAAAACGCTCACAGTATAGAATAAAGAAGAAATACTTAAATAGCTAAAGGGTAGAATATTTGAAATCACAAGGAACAGTGGATACCCGATTCCCTTCACCAAAGTCAGCCTCTGATAATTCCCAAGCCACTGACCATTTTTTAAATTTTCTGCCAGATAGACCATTAATCCGTCATCCGGCAACGCATTGGAAATGGCATAGATTGGCAGGTCGTAAACTAAAATCTGCTTTATCATTGCCAGCCCAATTACAAATATCCAAAATATCGTCTTATTTCTTTTACGACTTTTCATAGTTCCTCTCCTAATCATTCTTCCCTGTCTATCTTACTCCATGAGGTATCCAATATTCAATAATAATAAAACAAAAAAGAAGCCTTGATTTTTCAAAGCTTCCTGTAAAAAATAAAAGAGCGGGTGATGGGAATCGAACCCACGTATCTAGCTTGGAAGGCTAGTGTTCTACCATTGAACTACACCCGCATGAGAGCGATAGACGGGACTCGAACCCGCGACCCCAACCTTGGCAAGGTTGTACTCCACCAACTGAGCCACTATCGCATATTTAATTTTGCACTTTGCAGTGCCCAGAGCCGGAATCGAACCAGCGACACATGGATTTTCAGTCCATTGCTCTACCAACTGAGCTATCTGGGCATCTATCCTCGTCCTGAGTCATTGACTCCCGACAACGTTGATATATTACCAAACGTTGCCGGAAATGTCAACTACTTTTTTAAATTTTTTTATTATTTTTCTAAATACAATTCCGGATTCACAGGCGCTCCATCCTGTGTCAGCTTCAGATACAGATTATCCCCTTCTTCCAGGTAATTTCCTGTCGGGTAAGCAACCATGGCAATGCGTTCGCCTGCTTCTAAAGTTTCTCCCACTTCTGTGCTGATATCAAAGAGCTGTCCGTAGGTGATCATAAAACCATTACCAATATCCATGGTTACATAATGTCCATATTCGTTGGTTTTCCCTACCTCAGTTACGGTTCCAGCCTCAGCAGTAAATACCTCTGTACCTTCTGATGCAGAAATTAACATGGCTGGATTATACTGGTATTGTGCAAGTGTTTTAAAATATACACTTCTGTCCATGCTAAATGGTAAGAGAACTTCACCCTCCACCGGCCATTTCAGTGTCAAAAGGCTTCCTTCTGAAAATCCTTCCGCAATTACATTCCCTGCTGATACTTCTGCCATTTCTTCCACTTCTAAGAACTGATCTTCCAGTTCTGCTTCCATCACTGCATTTTCTGTGTTGGATGCTGTATTTTCTGTAATTTTTGCCTGTGTATCAGTTGTTTCTTTTACAATCGCAGTTTTTGGCATGGTTTTGACAGTTTCTTCTTTTTCTTTCTGTGACTCTGAAGCTTCTGCCAGCGGTGTCTCTGTCTGAATTTCCGCCTGCTTTGCCACCTGCTCCTGCTCCGTCTGCTCGTTTCCTCCGAATGCAAACAAAGCTGCCATTGTACCTGCTGATACCAGCATAAGTGTCAGTACAATGATAAAACTCTTTTCTTTTAGAAAAGCTAAAAATGAATTTCTTCTCATAAAATCACCTCTGGCTATATCATAACCAGAGGTGACCAATTTTAATCATTGATTATTCAATTTCTTAAACATCTAACTCTACTGAACCAACTTTGTCAAGTTTCCAGATTTCATCAACATACTGCTGAATTGTTCTGTCAGATGTAAATTTGCCTGAGCAAGCTGTATTTAAGATTGCGCTTCTAGCCCAGCCTTTTTCATCTCTGTATGCAGCTTCTACACGTTTGTGAGCTTCTGCGTAAGAACGGAAGTCTTTTAAGATGAAGTATGGGTCTGGTCTGTTGTAACCGCCATCTACTAATAATGCATTGTAAAGACCACGGAATCTTTCCGGATCATTTGGAGCATACTGGCCGTTGATCAGCTGCATCAGCACACGACGGATATCCTGATCTGTGTTAAAGATGTAGTTTGCATCGTAACCGCCTGCTTTTTCCATAGCGATAACTTCATCTGAGCTTAAACCAAAGATAAATGCATTTTCAGCACCAACTTCTTCTACGATTTCTACGTTTGCGCCGTCCATTGTACCGATTGTCACAGCACCGTTTAACATGAATTTCATGTTACCTGTACCTGATGCTTCTTTGGATGCTGTAGAGATCTGTTCAGATACATCTGCTGCTGCAAAGATCCATTCAGCATTGGATACACGATAGTCTTCGATAAATACAACTTTTAATTTGCCGTTGATAGACTTATCATTGTTGATCACGTCTGCTACAGAGTTGATCAGCTTGATTGTCATCTTCGCACGGTCATATCCTGCTGCAGCTTTTGCACCAAAGATAAATGTACGTGGATAGAAATCTCTTTCCGGATGATCTTTGATTTCATTGTATAAATACATTACGTGAAGGATGTTGAGTAACTGACGTTTGTATTCGTGAAGTCTCTTAACCTGTACGTCAAAGATAGAACGTGGATCAACATCAATTCCGTTATGTTCTTTAATATATTTTGCCAGACGAACCTTATTCTGGTATTTAATGTGCATGAATTCCTGCTGTGCTTTTTCATCATCAGCATAAATTGCCAGCTTCTTGATCTGAGCAAGGTCTGTGATCCATTCATCACCGATGTGATCTGTTACCCATTTTGCAAGAAGTGGGTTTCCGTGAAGAAGGAAACGTCTCTGTGTGATACCGTTTGTTTTGTTGTTGAATTTTTCCGGCATCATTTCATAGAAATCTTTTAATTCCTGGTTCTTTAAGATTTCTGTATGAAGTGCAGCAACACCGTTTACAGAGTAGCCTGCAGCGATTGCAAGGTGAGCCATTTTAACCTGTCCGTCCTGGATGATTGCCATCTTGCGAACTTTTTCATGGTTGCCCGGATATTTTGCTTCAATTTCTTTGCAGAATCTTCTGTTGATTTCTTCAACGATCTGGTATACACGCGGAAGAAGTCTGGAGAAGAGTTCGATTGGCCATTTTTCAAGAGCTTCTGCCATGATTGTATGGTTTGTGTAAGCACATGTTTTTGTTGTAACATCCCATGCTTCATCCCAGGAAAGGCCTTTTTCATCCATTAATACTCTCATAAGTTCAGCAACTGCCACAGTTGGATGTGTATCGTTTAACTGGAAAGTTACTTTTTCATGGAATTTTCTTAAATCATCATGTTTCTTTAAGTATTTTTCAACAGCTTCCTGTACAGATGCTGAAATGAAGAAATACTGCTGTTTTAAACGAAGTTCTTTACCAGCCATGTGATTATCATTTGGATATAATACTTCAACAAGGTTTTTCGCAAGGTTTTCCTGTTCTACCGCTCTCTGGTATTCCCCTTTGTTGAACTGGTCTAACTGGAAGTTGTTAATTGCTTCTGCATCCCAAACACGAAGTGTATTTACGATGTTGTTGCCGTAACCTACGATTGGCATATCTACCGGTACTGCAAGTACAGACTGATAGTTTTTGTGTTCAAAGTGGTAGTTGCCATTTTCGTATCTTGTTTCGATGTATCCGCCAAATTTAACTTCTTTTGCATACTCCGGACGACGAAGTTCGAATGGGTTGCCATTCTTTAACCACTGATCCGGTACTTCTACCTGATAACCATCAACGATTTTCTGTTTGAACATACCATAACGGTAACGGATACCGCAGCCATATGCTGCATATCCTAATGTTGCAAGAGAATCAAGGAAACATGCTGCAAGACGTCCAAGACCGCCATTACCGAGAGCTGCATCCGGTTCTTCGTCTTCGATCACGTTAATATCGCAGCCGAGTTCTTCCAATACTTCCTTTACTTCATCATAAAATGTTAAGTTGATTAAGTTGTTGCCTAAAGCACGACCCATTAAGAATTCCATGGACATATAGTAAACTGTCTTTGGATCCTGTTCGTCATACGCTTTCTGAGTAGCGATCCAAGCATCCATAATCGCATCTTTTGTTGCATAGGATACTGCCTGGAAAATCTGCTGTTTTGTTGCTTCAGAAATGTCTTTTCTGAAAAGTGTCTTTACATTGTAAAGAACACTTCTTTTAAACATTTCCTTGTCAAAAGTTCTTTTGCTCATAATATCCTCCTACTTCTCTACGCCGATATTTACTGTTTCACCATTGATATTCCATTCTTTGCTGTAGCCGGCAAGCTCTCCTACTTTGATATCAAGGGCCATCACATCACTCATAATGCTGTCGGCATTTGCCTTCACAATACCGGAAACCTTTTCATTTCCGCTTACATAGATGACAATCTTATCAGTTACTTCAAAATCTGCTTCTTTTCTCATTGTCTGAATCTTACTGATGACTTCACGAACGAAACCTTCTTCAATGAGTTCTTCTGTCAGATTTGTATCTAATACAACAGTCATGTTGTTATCAGCCTGAGATACATAGCCCTCTTTCTGAGCCATGTCAATCAATAAATCGTCTTTGCATAATACCACAGATGTGCCATTTACGTCAAATGTAATAGAACCATTTGCGTTCAGAGCATCCATAGCTTCATTTCCATCTACCTGTGCAAGGTACTGCTTGATTCCGCCAAGGAATTTTCCGTATTTTGGTCCCACTGTCTTTAACTGTGGTTTGAATGTATAGGATGTGAAATCTCTTACATCATCTGTAAATGTTACTTTTTTCACATTTAATTCATCTGCAATGATTTCCTGATACATTTCATCCAGTGCTTTTTCAGCTTTTACAAACATATTTCCGATTGGCTGACGGTTCTTGATGTTTGCTGCGTTTCTTGCTGCACGTCCCATAACAACGATTTCCAGAACTTCTTCCATAGCAGCTTCTAATTCTTTATCGATGAGTGTTTCATCAGCCACTGGGAAGTCACATAAATGAATACTTTCCGGCGCAGATTTATCAATGCTGCATACCAGATTCTGATAAATATCTTCTGTCATGAATGGAATCATTGGAGCTGCTGTCTTGGAAATGGTTACAAGTGCTGTATACAATGTCATATACGCATTGATCTTATCCTGTTCCATACCCTTTGCCCAGAAACGGTCACGGCTGCGGCGAACATACCAGTTACTCATTTCATCCACGAATTCCTGTAATGCTCTTGCTGCTTCCGGAATTCGGTAGTTTTCAAGATGTCCATCTACCGCTTTTACCACTGTATTTAATTTTGATAAGAGCCATTTATCCATAACAGATAAAGATTCTTTATCTAATGTATATTTGGTTGCATCAAAATTGTCAATGTTTGCATAGAGTACGAAGAATGCATAAGTATTCCATAAGGTACTCATAAATTTACGCTGTCCTTCTGTAACTGCTTTCCCATGGAATCTGTTTGGCAGCCATGGAGCACTGTTAATATAGAAATACCAGCGAATCGCATCTGCACCGTAAGTTTCCAGTGCATCAAATGGATCTACTGCATTTCCCTTGGACTTACTCATCTTCTGTCCGTTTTCATCCTGAACATGTCCAAGAACGATAACGTTTTCGTATGGAGCTTTGTTAAACAGCAAGGTTGATTCTGCTAACAGAGAGTAGAACCATCCACGTGTCTGGTCAACCGCTTCAGAGATGAACTGAGCCGGGAACTGCGCTTCAAATAATTCTTTATTTTCAAATGGATAGTGATGCTGTGCAAACGGCATTGCTCCGGAGTCAAACCAGCAGTCAATTACTTCCGGTACACGGTGCATTTCTTTACCGCATTTTGGACATGGGAAAGTCACTGCATCAATGTATGGTCTGTGAAGCTCTACGTTTGCTGCATCCGGATTTCCGCTAAGTTCTGCTAACTCTGCTTTGCTTCCGATGGCATGCATATGTCCGCATTCACACTGCCAGATATTCAGTGGAGTTCCCCAGTAACGGTTACGGCTGATACCCCAGTCCTGAATATTTTCCAGCCAGTCACCAAAACGGCCTTTACCGATAGTTTCCGGAATCCAGTTGATTGTATTATTGTTGCGAATTAAATCTTCTTTAACCGCTGTCATTTTGATGAACCATGATTCACGTGCATAGTAGATCAGTGGTGTATCACATCTCCAGCAATGTGGATAACTGTGCTCAAATTTTGGTGCATCGTAGAGAAGTCCTCTCTGATCAAGATCAACCAAAATGATTGGGTCTGCATCCTTTACAAATTTACCTGCTGCAGGTGCATCTTTAGTCATTTCACCCTTGCTGTCTACCAGCTGAACAAATGGAAGATCATATTTACGTCCTACATTAGCATCGTCTTCACCGAATGCAGGTGCAATGTGTACAACACCTGTACCATCGCTTAATGTAACGTATCCGTCACATGTTACATAATGACCCTTTTTGTTCTGTTTTGCTGCAATATTTGCAGCTGCTTCATATAAAGGTTCATATTCTTTATATTCCAGATCTTTACCAACATATTTTTCCATAATTTCATATGCCGGTGTTTCTTCGCTGCCAAGCTTTCCAAGAACTGTATCAAGGAGTGCTTCTGCCATGTAATAAACATTACCGTCAGCAGCTTTTACTTTTGCATAAGCCTCATCCGGGTTCACACAAAGTGCCACGTTGGATGGCAATGTCCAAGGTGTGGTTGTCCATGCCAAAATGTAAGCATCTTCATCTTTCACTTTAAAACGAACCACTGCAGAACGCTCTTTCACATCCTTGTAACCCTGTGCTACTTCATGAGAAGACAGAGGTGTACCGCAGCGAGGACAGTAAGGAACGATTTTGAACCCTTTGTACAACAGGCCTTTGTCCCAGATTGTTTTTAAAGCCCACCATTCAGATTCGATAAAGTCATCATGGTAAGTTACATATGGATCATCCATATCTGCCCAGAAACCAACTGTACCTGAGAAATCTTCCCACATACCCTTGTATTTCCAAACGCTTTCCTTACATTTGTCGATGAATGGATCCAGTCCGTATTCTTCAATCTGTTCTTTTCCGTCAAGACCAAGAAGCTTTTCTACTTCCAGTTCTACAGGAAGACCGTGGGTATCCCATCCGGCTTTTCTTGGAACCATATAGCCCTTCATTGTTCTGTAACGAGGAATCATATCTTTGATAACACGTGTCAATACGTGTCCAATGTGTGGTTTTCCGTTGGCTGTAGGCGGTCCATCATAAAAAGTATAGGTTGGGCCTTCCTTACGATTTTCCATACTCTTTCTGAAAATGTCATTGTCTTTCCAGAACTGTTCCACCTTTTTTTCACGTTCAACGAAATTCAGATTTGTCGATACTTTTTCGTACATCGTAATACATCCTTTCTATAAGTTTTTTCATGTATGTTGCTTTTTATATAATAAAAAAGCCTTCACCTGTAAAAGGCGAAAGCATTAGCGTTCGTATACCACCTGTTACAACATACCATTATATGCGTTCCTTTTAACGGGGGAAAACCGTCAGAACCTACTAAATTTCTCGTTCAGCCTGAAGCTCGGAAGTGATATTCAATGCATTGTACTCTTACCGGGCTCTCACCATCCCCGGTTCTCTGAATAATTTCCATATGCATCTACTGTCTTCGTCATAGCTGCTATCGCGAATTAGTATATAGTGAAAAACTGCGATTTGTCAAGATTTTTTGCCATTTTGCTGTTTCTATTTTCTTATGACTCCCCTTGAAATGAGCTTATAAATCGCATATAATGAATACTTATTGAACTACTAACGTTCAATAAGGTATCCATTAGTTTGATTTTTAAACCGAAAGGACAATATATGGGATTGAAAAAAAATTTGATTTATAGATTATTTCTGGGCGTTTTTGCTGCAGCAATTGCCCTGACACCGATCAATGTACATGCCACGAAAAATCTGGAAGCCGAATCCCAGGCTGCCTACGATAAAACCATCGAATCCAATACATGGGAGAACTGGCCAACAGGCCCTGCTGTTTATGCCCAGTCTGCCATCGTTATGGAAGCCGATACCGGACTCATTCTTTATGCAAAGGATATGGAGCAGAAAAATTATCCGGCAAGTATCACAAAGATCATGACTGCCCTCCTTGCACTGGAAAACTGTGAATTAAAAGAGGAAATTGAATTTTCCTATTACGCCACACATTCCATTGATTATGGAAGCAGCTCCATTGCAAGAACTGAAGGTGAGATTTTAACAGTTGAAGAAGCCCTTTACGGACTGATGCTCTCTTCTGCTAATGAATGTGCCAATGCGCTGGCAGAGCATATTGCCGGTTCCAATGAAGAATTTGCAGTCCTAATGAACGAAAAGGCAAAAGAGCTTGGATGTGTAAACACACATTTTTCCAATCCAAGCGGCCTGCACGACGACAATCATTACACCTGTGCTTATGACATGGCGCTGATTACAAAAGAAGCTCTTGAAAATGAAGATTTTCGCCGTATTTCCGGTACCGATTACTACACCTTACGTGCCACAAATAAAAATGATGAAGAGCTTTGGATGCAGAATCACCACTACATGATCGCACCCTATAAAACTGCAAAATATCTGGATGATACAATTTTTTCAGGAAAAACCGGTTACACAACAGATGCTTTAAATACATTGGTAACCTGCGGTACAAGGAATGATATGGATGTCATTGTGGTTACCATGAGAACCCGTTCTACCGGCGAAAAGGGAGTTCCTTTATTTACTGACACCGCAGCACTCCTTGATTATGCAAATAACTTCCAGAAATTAAATATTTCTGATAATGAAAATACCTTTGTTGTGGGAAATGCCTATGATTTTTCCGTTGATTCCAATGACCTGGATACTGCTTCTTCTCTCATCTCTATTGATAAACACAGCAGCGTGATCCTTCCTAATCAGGCATCCTTTGCTGATGCCGTTCCTTCTATTACATTTGTAGAAAATGAAAACGGAAACAAGGCTTATTTAACTTATGAATATGCAGGACAGACGGTTGGAAGGGCAATGATTACTTTAGAAGAAAACAGTGAAGAAGAATTTCAGTTTTCAAGAATAGAATCTGATGAGGAAAAAACTTCAGATGAAGGTCCAAAATTTATTACCATTAATCTAAAGGTAATCTTTATAATCATTGCAGGTATTTTTGTATTTTTACTTCTGGTATTTTTAATCTATCGTTTTTACGAAATGAACCGTGCGAAAATCCGAAAAGCAATCAATATTTATCAAAAACGACGTTTCTTAAAACGTAAGCGCTATCGCAGCCGCAGACGACGCAGACCTAGGTAAAAAGTGTATTTTATACATGAAACGTAAATTTTTACAAAAAGTAAACTCCCTCACAACAGAAACAAGAATCACCCGAGGTTAAGCGCAGCCTCGAGGCGTTTCTTATTTCTGCTGTGAGGGAGTGTATTATTTTACGAAATATTTGCTTTTAATCTTTTTAATCTGCGTTTTTCTGCAACCTGCTTCTTCATCTCGCAAATTTTTTCCACATCTTCCTCTGAAATCGGTTTCACTATTTTAATCGGAAATATCATATGGGGATCGCCATTATAATGTTTCATCTGGATTTTTCCCCGCACAAATACATGGAACGGACATTTTGCCACACAATAATATTTCTTGGAATTTCCCGAAAACCACATTACTTTCTTGCGAAGTGCCGTCCTGCACACCGGACATTTAATAGAAGTAACCCCTTTATCTTCCATGGCTTCCTCTCTGGAAGGAAATACTCTGTAAACATATTTGCTGTAAGTTTTAAACCTCAGACAAACTTCCTCTTTTTTACACATTGGGGGCTTATAGTAATCCACAGAAACCCGCTCCATGGCCTCTTTATTTTCCAATAAATACTGAAAAATCTTCGCCACATAACGTGCATCATTCACTGCGCTGTGAAACATCAGATCTTTTTCAAAACCAAAAACATCCACCGCGTGCTCCACTGTCCTTCGAAGCTTCCCATCCTCAAATACGATGGAAAACATCTTCTGAACATCGTAATACTTCATCACTCTTGGAAATGCATTCTCAATCTGATAATACTGCATATTTTGCTGCAGCTGCCAAAGATCCTGTGAACCCCAGGTACAGAAAATATAATCATCCTCACAAAACTGCATCAGATGCATAAAAGCTTCCTGAAATGAAACTCCATCCTTCAACTCCTGATCTGTCAGTGCTACCACTTCTTTTACTGCCGAATGAAGTTTTTTATATACGGTAGGCCTTACCACACAGTTGAAAATATCCTGTACTTCTCCCGTTTCATCTAATTTTACTGCACCGATCTGAATAATCTCAAAAGGAATCTCTTTGTTTTCATAATTCTTCCCTTTTGCCGATTGATTCCATTCTAAATCTAAAATAATATAATTCATAACTCTAACTTATGCTAAAAATTCCAGATTCCTTTCTTTACGTTCATAGATATATCATATGTCTTTTGATTGCTTTTTTTAATGAAAGGTCTTTTATATTTTCTTTTTTTATGGTAAAATATGCGAGCAAAAGTCCTCTTAGTTAAATGGATATAATAAGGGCCTCCTAAGCTCTAGTTGTGGGTTCGATTCCCGCAGGGGACGCTTTTTTAATATTACATTTTTATAAAACCAAATTTTATATTTCAGTTTCTTCGAAATTCATCCTGCCCTGCAGCCAGATACTTGCTTTCAATCTGCGTCCAATTTCAGGCTCTCCCATCAGATCTTCTGCATTAATACATACATCAAATTCCAGTCCGTTACAATCCAGGGTCATAACGTAGATTTTTTCTTTTGTGAGAGAATTTTCTCTTTTTTCATATTTTAGAATTTCTCCCAAAATACTGTATTGATCGCATTCCAGACCACATGGCATAAAATAAGTGGATACAATGGAAAGCACATCTTCATTCTCAATTCGTTTGGAAATCATAGAATAGGTATCCATCTCCTGCATTGTCAGACTTTCAATGGCATTTTCATCTCCTGATCTTGCCTCTTTGAGCAGCTTACTGTGTCTTTTGAAAGACTCTTCCTTTTCCACAAAACTTACTTTTTCCTGAATCACCGGAAGTAAAATTTTTCCCTCACTGGCAAGTCCTGACAATGTAATAGAAACGGAATCCTTATTTAATTGATGATATTTCAATTCACTTAAATACTCCACTGCATTCTGCAAATAGTAAATAATGGTTATGCCAATTCCCGGATATTCACAGGCTCCTGCATAAGAGTTTTTTGCAATGTGTCTTTCAATTGCAATCTCATCAAATTTCTTTTCTCCTTTTCCAAGGAAAAACGGAATATAATGTTCTCTTTCATATTGATCGTCCTGATCATAACTTCCGACAATCATAAGACCCATATCCTTTGTAAAATGCTTGATACGCTCGGATACTTCCATATCATCTTTTACTTTCACTGTTTTTTCATCCTGAAAACTTGTTTCCGTAAATTTCAAAAGTTTATTTAACTGCTCTCTTGTCTCAATATGTTTAAATCCAATCGCACTTAAGTATTTATGCAAACTCTCACCTACTTGTCTTTTTTATTTTTTCGGCACCATAACTTCCATACCGCCCATATATGGACGAAGTACTTCCGGAATCTTCACAGAACCATCTGCCTGTAAGTTGTTTTCCAAAAATGCAATCAGCATACGTGGAGGTGCAACAACTGTATTGTTTAATGTGTGGGCAAAATATTTACCATTTTCCCCATTCACACGAATTTTTAATCTTCTTGCCTGTGCATCACCTAAGTTAGAGCAGCTTCCAACTTCAAAATACTTTTTCTGTCTTGGAGACCATGCTTCTACGTCAAAAGATTTTACTTTTAAATCAGCCAGGTCACCGGAGCAGCATTCCAATGTTCTTACAGGAATATCCATAGAACGGAATAAATCTACAGTGTTCTGCCATAATTTTTTAAACCACATTGGACTTTCTTCCGGTTTACATACAACAACCATTTCCTGTTTTTCGAACTGGTGAATTCTGTATACACCACGTTCTTCGATACCATGAGCACCTTTTTCTTTTCTGAAACATGGAGAGTAGCTTGTCAGTGTCTGTGGTAATTCTGCTTCCGGAATCATCTGGTCAATAAATTTACCGATCATGGAATGTTCAGATGTACCAATCAGGTATAAATCTTCACCTTCGATCTTATACATCATTGCTTCCATTTCAGCGAAGCTCATAACACCTGTAACTACATTACTTCTGATCATAAAAGGTGGTACACAGTATGTGAAGCCTCTGTTGATCATGAAATCTCTCGCATAGGAAATTACTGCAGAGTGCAATCTTGCAATGTCACCCATTAAATAGTAGAAACCATTTCCGGCAACTCTTCTTGCAGAATCTAAATCAATGCCGTCGAATCTTTCCATAATATCTGTATGATATGGAACTTCAAAATCAGGTACTACAGGATCACCATATTTTGTTACTTCTACATTTTCAGAATCATCTTTACCAATTGGTACACTCGGATCAATGATATTTGGAATAATCATCATAATCTTTGTTACTTTTTCATCTAATTCTTTTTCAAGAACAGAAAGTTCTTCCAATCTCTTGGAACCGGCTGCAACCTGCGCTTTTACAGCCTCTGCTTCTTCTTTCTTACCCTGAGCCATTAAAGCACCAATCTGTTTGGAAAGTTTATTTCTATCCGCACGAAGTGCATCTGCTTCCTGCTGGGTTTCGCGTTTCTTTGCGTCCAGTTCGATCACTTCATCTACCAACGGGAGCTTTCCATCCTGGAATTTCTTTTTAATATTTTCTTTTACCACATCCGGGTTTTCTCTTAAAAATCTAATATCTAACATGTTTTTTCTCTCCTAAATCATTCTCTATCATAGCTGTATATGAGTTCGGATATCAAACTATTCGGCTCATTATACCATATCTTTTTATTGATTAACAGCCTGTTTTAATGCTTCTGCCTCTTCTTCTGAAAGATTGATTTTACATTCTCCATTTTTAATGTCTTTTGCATAAGTATAACATCCTTCACGACTGTACATGGAACTGATCAATACACCATTATTTTCTTTATCAAGGAGTGCAAGGGAATAACTGAGAGC
>ERZ1032130.113-NODE-113-length-24015-cov-5.159015_pt1 | contig 24015 bp, 14 predicted proteins | sample MGYA00517879_ERZ1032130 | MGnify/ENA primary metagenome ERZ1032130 (study PRJEB33719, sample SAMN04262597) | wastewater metagenome | biome: rural village; feature: animal feces; material: feces | host: Bos taurus | place: El Salvador | collected 2012-01-31 ...
CTATAGAAAAGCGATGCCACAAAGATTATTCCATTAGAAATAAGAATATTAACAAATATAATAGATTTCGGATATGAATTTTAAGCTGTTTTTGCCGTTGTCGGCTCTTGCTCTGCTCGTGGCATCGTGCCAGGACGATAACAAGGGCTTGACCAAAGGACAGGGAACGATAAGCCCGGAATTCACAATCGACTACTCGGTTACAAATCCGCGCACGATGAGCCGTGCCGAGAACGGGAAGGAGACTGAGCTTAGCGGTTTTTCGTTCCGCTTAGTGAAAGATGATGGGAAATTCGACAAGACCTTCACCGGACTGGGTGAGTTTGTCGGAACAGATTTCCCTGTTGGAGCTTACTCTCTTGAGGCTACTTATGGTGACATTGAGGAAGAGGGTGCGGGAAAGCCCTACTTCGAAGGAAGCACTACATTCAACGTTTACGACGGCGAGGAGACTAAGCCAACACTGGTGGCAAAGCTTGCCAACACTGCCGTGACTGTGGAGTACACAGAGGCTTTCATCAATTATTTCACGGCATACAGCACTGAAATACATTCGTCGAACGGCACAAACACCATCAAAATGCCAACCATCGACCAGGCAGACACTTCGTCGGACTGGGTGTATGTGAAGCCGGGAAATATCGACATCAATATCACAGTGACTAAGCAGAATGGCGTGAGCGGCACCGTGAAGGCTGCCACCATTGAAAACGCGCTACCTGCCACCCACTACCATGTGACTATCGATGCCAATGGCGGAGAGGTGGGCAATGCCTCTATCACAGTGTCGTTTGACGATGCCACTACGCGCGAGCCCATCACCATCGACGTGAGCGGCGACATTCTTGTGACTCCGGCACCGGTGCTCACCGCCCACGGATTCACCAGCGGCACACCGCTTGAGATTCTTGAGGGTGATGCAGCCGAAGGTACACTCAAGGTGAATATCCTTGCACAGGGCGAGGTGGCAAGCGTGAAGCTCAACACTTCTTCGCCTACACCGGCACTCAGCTCACTCCAGGGCGATGTGGAACTTCTCACTGCTACCGAAGAGCAGAAGAATGCACTCACCACTCTTGGCGTGACAACAAAGGGCGTCTGGAGCGGAGTAGGCCAGGTGGCTGAAATCGACTTCACGGCTATGCTGCCGAAGCTCACTGTGGCAAACGGCAACTCTACTCACACATTCACCATCACAGTGGTGGATAAGCTCAACCGCACATGCGAGCCTGTGGTGCTTAAGATTGAGGCACCGAAGCCTGTGCTCGTAATCAGCAACCAGCGGGAACTTGCCTACGGACAGACTACGGCTGAGTTTGACTTCACCTATAATGGAAAGGATATTCAGAACAAGGTGAAATTCCAAGCTACCAATGCCGGTGACGACTGGGAGGATTGCACATATAGCAGCGTAGTGGATAACGGCGGCGGAAGCTACCATGTGGTTATCAACATTCCGCTTCGCAGCAGCGACTCGAAGGTGCGTGCCATCTACAACACGACTACATCGGCTGAATACACATTCAAGCGCAAGATAGAGCTTGCAGCAGCCGACTACGATGTGTGGGCAACCAAGGCTACGGTGTCGATGTCGCCGGCAGCAATGCGCTCGCAAGTTACAGCAATCTATTTGAACAACGTGCAGAAGGGCACCACATTCAATGATTATAGCCAATTTACGTTCACCGGCTTGACACCCGGCACACGATACACAGCCAAGGCGGTTCTCAACAATGGCACAGAAGCGACAGTGACATTCACCACTGAGGCAGCAGCCCCGGTGCCAAATGGCGACTTTGAGACACTGAAGAGTGATGCAATCAGTGTTACAGATATGAATATGGGCGGCAAGTGGACGAGAACTCAGATCGGAAGTAAGGTTCAAAATACACAATCCTTTACCGTGTATGAGCCTAACGGATGGGAAACAATTAATAGCACTACTTGTAACTTTGCTGCGTCAAATCAGAACTCTTGGTATGTGATTCCTTCAACTTATGCTACTAATGTGTCATGGGTTGGGAAATGCCCAGGAACAGGCGGTCTTGGAAGTGGAAGTGAAACACCGGCAACATATCAGAACCTCACAGCTAATAGTGGCTCGTATGCAATCGTGATAAGGAACGTAGCGTGGGACAATAATGGTCAGGAGATTGCTTTAAACAAGCAAACAGCCGCAGGAATCGGAGACTACTATTGCCATAATACACCTTCTTCTATTGCCAACCGCTCGGCAGGAGTGCTGAAACTTGATACGGATTTTGCTACTCGTCCTGCTGCATTGCAGGGATACTACAAGTATGCACTCGACTCACAGGATGCTGACGAAAAGGCAGTTGTGACAGTTACCATCCTCAATGGCAACACAGTGCTTGCTACAAACAGCATAGAGCTTGGTGCTGCAAGTGACTATACACTATTTAATGTACCACTTAGCTATAGCGTGACAAACAAGGTGGCTACAGCAGTGAAGATCAATATTACTTCATCGAACCGTGCCGAAGGTAATATAAAGACGACGAATCACTTATCGAAGTATGAGGCTTCTTCGTATGGAGCAATCTTGACGGTTGATAACCTGACGTTCAGTTACTAACTAATGAAAAACAGAAGGAAATGAGAAAGATAAAAAGCATATTTATGATAGGGGTGGCAGCTCTGATGGCAATGACGAGCTGCGACAATCCCACCTATCCCGGCGGTGACAATGGCAACACCGACGGAAAAGAGGAGACGCAGGGGCAGGTTTCGCTCTCGCAGCTCTCGATAAAGGTGAATGTATCGGACATTGAGATGGGCAGCCGTGCCGCCAATGTGGAAGATTTGAGCAAATATACAATCAACATAAAGCGAGTGGACCGCGCTTCGGAAAGTGGCAACCAGTCGTTCCTCTATGGTGAAATGCCCGAGCTTGTAGCTCTCCCTGTGGGACAGTATGTGGTAGAGGCATATAACGCCGAGGAGCAGGTGGCTGAGTTTGACGCTCCGTTTATCTATGGTAAGAGTAAGCAATTTTCGGTGGTAGCCAATGATATAGTGGTGGTTGATCCGATTGAATGTACGCTCCGTAACGTGAAAGTGTCGATAGCTTACACCGATGAACTCCGCTCACGCATGAGCGATGTTGCGGTGACTGTTAAGGTGGCTGATACAGAGACATTGGTGTTCTCGGGCGATGAGACCCGCTCGGGTTACTTCAAGTATGTGGATGGCAACACCACTATCGTGGCAGAGTTTAGAGGAAAGATTGATGGCACGCCTGTGACGAGCTACAAGGTGATTACCGATGCCGTTGCGCCGGGCTATCACCACACTATCACATTCTCGCTGAAGGACAGCCCGAATCCGCCCGATGAATATGGAACTATCGGCACAACGGGTGTATCGCTCGATGCCACAGTTGACCGAGTCGATCTCAATGGCAACGTAAGCCTTGGCGATGAGGAAATTATTGAGCCTGATGCACCGAAGGAATATCTCACTGTGGGAGCTAATGTCCTTTCGTTTGGCTGTGCTGCCGAGCAGAAGACAGTTCAAGTGAAGGCTTCGCACGAGTGGACCGTGGAGAGCAGCGCAGCGTGGTGTACCGTCGCCAAGACTGCAAATGGCATAAGCGTAGATGTGGCAGCCAACAGCGATCCCGTCAACGACCGCACCGCCACTATCACAGTGACGATGAACAAGCTCACCTCGACCATTGCAGTGACACAGGCAAAATATACCGAGGCACCGCAAGGACCGACATTTGAAAGTGAATATATCGACCTGTTGAGTGGAGCATATAACAATATTTCTGAGTTTGGAGCTGATAAGAAACCTGCCGTTGTGGTTATCTCTGCACCAAAGGGAATCAAGAATTTGCACGTAACAATCAGTTCGGCAACACTTGAACCGCTATTGGATGGTATGCTTGAAACACAGTTTGACCTCGCTACCGGTCTCTCTGATGCCGGAAATGATCTTACAACTGCTCTTGCCGGACTTCATTTCCCGGTTGCAAGTGGAGGAACCTATGAAACTCAAGATGAGAATGGTAATACAGTAACTGAGACATACGGTCCTGTGCTAAATCAGACCACCGTCAATTTCGACATTACGACATTTATGAACTTAATGGCGAAGGAGATGATTGGAGCATCTGCAAGTTCAACTCCAAAGCATGACTTTATCGTTACAGTAACAGACAATGACGGAAATGAGGCCACAGCCACAATACGTTTCCAATCGGATATTTAAAAAAATAAGAGTATGAAAAAGATAAAGATATTGGCATTATCGCTAATCGCGACAGTAGGAGCGTTCACTTCATGCTCTGATGACACAATAAGAGTAGATGCAGGCGAGGGAAAGATTAACCTCGACGTGACACTCGACAATGATGTGAAAGTGGAGTCGCGTGCCGATGGAAGCGACATCTCGGCACTGATGGAGGATTTCCAGCTCTACATATATAGCTCGAAGGGCTTGATTCGCAAGTACCACAAGGCAAGCGAAATACCCACAGAGGGACTTTGGCTTATCACCGGCGATTATCAGGCTGTGGTGTGGGCAGGCGACAGCACCGATGCAAGCTACACCCACAAGTATTTCATGGGCAAAACCGACTTTTCAGTTACCAAGGGTGGCAACGCTGTGGTATCGGTGGTGGGAAAGATCCAGAACACCGTGGCATCGGTGAAGCTTCCAGATGCGCTCAAAGACCTTATGCCCGACCTGAAGATGACCATAGGCACATCGTCAGGAACTCTCGATTTTGATTATAGCAATTATGAGAGTGCCAAGGGTTACTATATGATTCCAAAGGGCGAAACCGACCTGAAATGGAAGATTACGGGAACTCAGGAGAATGGTACAGCCTATGTGAAAGAAGGCACTGTTGCAAATGCCAAGGGTGCAACTGAATATCAATTCTCGATTATCTACGACCCGAATCAATCGACAGGAGGCACCGGTGGCGCATCGCTCTCGGTGAGCGTAGATGCATCGGAGGTCCCGGTGGGGGAGTCGATTACGGTGACTTCGGCACCGAAGATTGTAGGAAGCGGCTTTGATATTTCGCAACCCTTCTACTCGGCATTTGAGAAGTTTGAGACCAAGCTGTCGGTATATGTTACAGCATCGGCTCAAATCACGAGCATTAAGCTTTCGTGCGACAATGCTGAGGGTTGGAAGGCTGCTACAGGACAAAACTATGCGAGTTTCGACCTTTATACATCTGACCCCGACCTTATTGCCAAGTTTAAAGATGCAGGAGTGTATCGCCCGGCGAGCAGCGATGCTGAAGGACAGGGTTGCGGATATAATGCCGAAACAAAGGAGGATATCCAGAAGATTGTGCTGAGCAAGGCATTGCTTAACAAGTTTGCCAATGGCTCATACAATATCACCATCACTGCAACAGATGCCAACCAAAAGACCCGCACAGCAGTGCTCGATATTGAGATTTCGGAAGCCGCGGTAGTTACAGGAGAGCCGATCTCAGTCCGCCAGATTTCTGCCGAAGTTTCGGCAAACATTGCCAAGAGTGAGGCCACTGGATTTGCGTTTGAATATCGTGAAAAGGGAGCAACTGACTGGACTAAGGTTACTGACGTGACAGTGAATGAAAGTACAACCGCCTTTACCGCGCTTCTCAGCTTGAAGGCCGGTACTACCTATGAATATCGAGCATTGTGTGATGGATATGTATCTACAGTGGTTAAGACGCTGACTACAAATCCGTTCTTCCAAGTGCCAAATAGTAGCTTTGAGAGCTGGCAGACATCGAGCTTGCCATATCTCCTCTATGGCAGTGGCGAGGATATGTTCTGGGATTCGGGTAACCATGGAGCCAAGAAAGCCAGCACTTATCTCACATTCCCTGATGCTGAATTGAAGCACAGCGGCACATATTCGTGCAAGATGACATCGAAGAAAGCAACTGTGTTGGGAATTGGTAAATTCGCCGCAGGTAATGCTTTCATAGGTAAATACATTGGAACAGATGGAACAGATGGCGTGCTTGGATTTGGTCGTCCGTTTGTTCAAGATGATGGTCCACGTCCAACCGCATTGCGTGTATGGGTTAAATACATACCGGGTGTACTTGAATATGGAAGTAACTTTGGTGACAAGAACCCATACGGAGCAAATGAGGGTGACACCGACAAGGCAATGATTTACATTGTTATGGCTGATGCTACGCTGAATAGCGTGACATGGGACGGCGTAGAATACAATTACCCATTCATCATCAAGACGAAGAACCAGTCGCAGCTTTTCAACAAGAATGCAGCGAATGTAATGGGTTATGGAGAATTGCTCCTCGATGCAGCAACCGCAGGAGATGGATTGGTGCAATACACAATCCCAATCAATTATACAAGAGAGGGAATGCCATCTAACATCGCAATAGTGGCATCGGCAAGCTATCTTGGTGATTACTTCGTGGGAGGCAAGAGCACATTGTGGCTCGACGACTTGGAGCTTGTGTATGAGTAAACGGGCGTAGCGCGTGGTTGCAACGCTGTGTTGCTACGAAATCCTATGAATATAATAAATCGTGCTGCTTTGAGGGACACAATATTTCCGCAAGGCAGCATGATTTTGGTATTTAGGTTTTGTGGTAGTCAGATAGAGCGGTAAATGAGGGATTCGTGCAGAAAATGTGTGAGCTTGCACATTTTTCGTACATAAAATGTGTGGATTCTCACATTTTTCGTACATAAAATGTGTTTTACGCTTTGCCGGAGACCTGAAATTGCGTAACTTTGACCAAAATGAAGATTAAATTGAAGAAAATTCGGATATATGCCTTTACCTTGCTTGCTGTGCTTGCATCGGCACAAGAGCTGTGTGCTGCCGATATGCCAGGCGAATCAACCGAAACGCCGGTGGTGGCTGATGCTGTGGAGGGGGGCGGTGTGCAATTGGAGGAGTTCAGTCGCAAGATAGAGCAGCGCACGTTTGTGCCTAAGGGACAGTGGGTTGCCGGGCTGAGTGTGAGCTTCTCGCAGAGCAACCAGAACAACTACTCCTTTCTGATAGTGGAGGGCATCGACGGCGACACTTACAGCTTCAAGGCTACGCCGATGTTGTGCTACATGGTGAAGGACGATATGGGACTGGGCGGCAAGCTTGAGTACTCGCGCAACCGAATACGCCTGGATAATGCCGACATTGTGCTCGACTCTGAAACCGACTACAGCAACGAAAACCTTTACAGCATATCGCAAGGCTTCTCGGGAATGGGAATTTTCCGTAACTACATCAACCTCGGGCGCTCCAAGCGTTTCGGTATCTACAATGAGGTGCAGCTCAAACTGGGCTACACGGAGTCGAAACTTAGCAATGGCACCGGCAAGGACTTTACGGGCACATTCTCGCGCAGCTACAGTGCCGGTCTGGCAGTGGCTCCGGGACTGGTGGTGTTTCTCAACAACTACTCGGCACTTGAGGTGAATGTGGGAATTTTGGGCTTTAACTACAACTACACCAAGCAGATAACCGATCAGGTGAAAATAGCACACTTGCACACCAAGAGTGCCAACTTGCGACTCAACCTGCTCTCCATCTCATTTGGTGTGGCTTTTTATTTGTGATGAGTGACGATGACTACGATAGAACGATACATCTTGAAATTGCTGCTTGTGCCGGCTATGATGCTGCCACTGAGCCTCGCCGCTGCCGACGAAACACCGCAGCAGCAGGCTGAGCGAGCCGCCGAGCAAGCCCGCATTGCCAATGCCAACGCTCAGGTAGCACTTGAGGCGGCACGCCGTGCCCAGGAGTTTGCCGATGCAGCCCGTCGCGAGGCTGAGGCGGCTGCGCAAGCCGTTCGCCGTGCCGACTCGCTGGGGCTGAATCTCGACAGTGTGGCACGACCGGAACACATATCGCAGCCCGTCTCGGTTAGCCAAGTGGCTGAACAGATGCACCAGAATGCCGACTCGCTGCTCCTGCAGGAGCGTGTGATTGTGGGCAACGACACAGTGCAGCTCATTATTCCCGAGCGTAACTTCGGTCGCTACGATCGCGGACTTTTCAATTTCCTTTTCATTCCCAAGGGTAAATGGGCTTTCGGACTCACGGCGTCTTATGGCGAATTTGACACCGAAGATGTGCAGATGCTGTCGTTTCTTAAGGATTTCAACTTCAAGGGAAGTATGTTCTCACTCAGCCCGAGTGTGAGCTACTTCGTGCGCCACAATATGGCGGTGGGAATGAAACTTGGCTATTCGCGCAACAAGTTCACCTTGGGCAGCCTCAGTGTGGATATCGACGACGACATCAATTTCTCGCTTCGCGATGTGGATTATCACACCGAGGACTACTCGGCATCGGTGTTCCTGCGTCGCTACATCGGACTCGACAATAACCGCCGCTTTGCCATATACAACGATGTGGAGCTGAAGTTCTCGAGCGGCAATGGCACTTTCACGCGCCTCTACAACGATGAGCCGATGGAGACACGCACTCTCAGTACCAAGGCGAGCCTCAATTTCTCGCCGGGCGTGTGTGTTTTCATTCAGGAGTATGTGAGCTTCAACATTTCATTCGGAGTGTTTGGAGTGAACTACACGCACGAGACGCAGCGCACCGACGGCGTGAATGAGGGTAGCCGTTCGGGACTTGGGGCAAGCTTCAAGTTTAACCTATTCAATCTGAATATGGGTGTTGCGGTGCATATTTAGTGTTTAGGTAAGAGGTTTTTTAAAGGTAAGATGTAAGAGGTAAGGGGGTTTTTAAAGGTAAGAGGTAAGAGGGTTTTTAAAGGTAAGAGGTAAGGGGTAAGAGGTAAGAGAGCCTTGAGGTTGAAGGGGTAAGAGAGCCTTGAGGCTGAAGAGGTGTGGGAATTTTGTGGATATAATTGTTATTTATACAGATAGCTTCGGCAATGAGATTGAAAAATAGCATATTGATTTTTTTGGCAGGTGCGATGATGTCGCTTCTGGCTACGTCGTGCCTGAAAAATGATATACCATTTCCGGTGATAGAGGCTGAATTTCTGTCGCTGACCGTCGATGGGCAGTCGGCTCCGGCTACTATCGATGCCACTAACCGCGTGGTGACTATCCACTTGAGTGAACAGGTGGACATAAAGCGCGTGAATATCACTGACTATAAGGTGACTGAAGATGCTGTGCTTTCGGGCGAGATAATGGGACTTATCGACCTCTCGCGCGACTGCATCGTCACACTGAGCATCTATCAGGACTATAAGTGGCGCATCACTGCCGACCAGCCTATTGAGCGCTACTTCACTGTGGAGGGGCAGGTGGGCGAAACTGTGATTGATGAGCAGGCACGCCGCATGGTGGTGATGGTGCCCAAAAACATGGGTATCAGTGCCGTGAAGATAAAGACGCTGAAAATTGGTCCTGCTGATGTCACCACTATGGAACCCGACCTCACCGGGCAGACGGTGGATTTCACACAGGCGAGACGAATACAGGTGAAATATCACGACCAGGAGAAACAGTGGACTCTCTATGCCAAGACTACCGATGTGGCGGTTGATGTGAGCCGTGTAGATGCATGGACTAATGTGATTTGGGCTTACGGAACGGCTCAGGAGGGCAAGGATAATGGATTTGAATACCGCAAGGCAGGCGATGAGGAATGGACCCGCGTGCCCGAAGCGTGGCTCACAGTGAATGGAGGCAGCTTCAGTGCTTGCATACGCCATCTCGCGGCGCAGACTGCCTATGAGGTGCGCGGATATAGCGATGATGCCTACTCAGCAGTGACTACGGTGACCACTGAAGGAACTCAGACCCTGCCTAACATGGACTTTGAGGACTGGTGGCTCGACGGCAAGGTGTGGTGCCCCTGGGCTGAGGGTGGCACTTCGACGTGGGACACCGGCAACAAGGGTGCTACCACCCTTGGCGACAGCAACTCGGTGCCTTCGACCGATACCTGGAACGGTAAGGCGGGACACTCGGCTGAGCTTAACACCAAGTTTGTGGGCATAGGTATTGTAGGCAAGCTTGCTGCGGGAAATATCTACACCGGAGAGTACCGCAAGACCGATGGAACCAACGGCATACTCGGCTTCGGACGTCCGTTCACCGGACGACCCACCAAGCTGAAAGGCCACTTCAAGTATAATTGCGTGAATATCAGTCACTCGAGCGACGACAACTATAAGCATCTTATCGGACAGCCCGACACAATGTCGGTGTATGTGGCTTTGACTAACTGGAGCGAGCCATACGAGATACGCACACGTCCCACCAACCGCCAGCTATTCGACAAGAATGACCCATTGGTGATAGCATACGGCGAGCTGACGCGCGGCGAGAGTGTGACATCATGGACCGATTTCACCATCAATCTGGAGTATCGCCGCACTAATGAGGTGCCTACTCACGCGCTCATTGTGGTTTCGGCGAGCAAGTATGGAGATTTCTTCACCGGCGGCAGTGGTAGCACGCTGTGGGTTGATGACTTCAGCTTTGAGTGGGATTATTAGGTGATTTAGGTAAGGGGTAAGAGGTAAGAGAGCCTTGAGGTTGAAGGGTGAAATTTGAGGATATAAAAAAGCCGGTGCTTCGCAGCAGCGGCTTTTTTCTTAAATCTACAATCTATAAAAACATATATATTTCAGAATTAGAACATAAGTAATCAATTTAGGGTTGATGCTATGAATTATCTGTTTGCATAGTCAAAAATAGAAATTGCACTGAGAGATTTTTTTCGCGAAAATTTACACTTTTTAATTGCAGAATGTCAAATGCTTATAAATCAAAAGATTACGAGATGAAATAATTGTGCTTTATAACATAATTCTAAGGCATAAAAGACGGTTTTATTACTTTTTGTGGTAAAAAAGTCGCAAATTGCTATTTCCTTTGCAGAGCCGATTCCGGGAGTCTGAAATCGAGCATAACAGGGCATTTTTCTTGCATAAACACTGATTCTTGCTCTGTGAGAACTATCAATAATCATAATGAAAACTAATACTGAAATCGACATGAAAAGCTCTTATCAAAGAAAACACTCGGGCATTAAGAGCATGACGCTCTATGCCTCTGCTCGAAGCAATCATGAATACGGAGAAGATGCACCGGCAGGCACCTGCGAGGTGATGGAGAATTTGCGGAACGAGGGTAACTCGGTGCGCCCCGTGGGGCGACTTACTCCTATTGCCACGCTTGCGCAAGGTGAACAGATTCTAATATCGCACCGCACTGCCACAGGCGTGAATGTGATAAGCTATATAGGCAACTGCCTACACTGGCATTCCTTCCTCGGCGACGACGGCAAGGTGGTGGTGAAGGATTCGCTCATTGGCTACACAGATGGCACCGTGCTATGCGCCACTGCTCTTGGCGATATGGTGAGGGTGGGGTGCTCGGGTGGCGATGAGCTGTTGCACTATTCGGGCGGCAGCTATCACCTTCTGCATCTGCAAGATGCCATGCCCGATTTGCGCCTTGTTACCCGTGACACGGCAGTGATGGGAGTGCAGGTGAAGGCTGTGGATTTCATGGCTGGCTATTCGCGCTGGGCATCGCCGCTTGCCGACGAAGACGAGGAGCGGATAAGCGCAGCCATGCTAAAGGCTGTCACGACGATAGAGCGAGATGCTCAGGAGGCTGGCAGAAGCGTGTTCCCATTTGTGGCACGCTATGGCGTGCGTCTCACCGATGGCAGTTATCTTGGGGTGAGTGCGCCTGTGGTGGTGGGTAGCGGCATACCTTTCGCTGCCGAATATCGCCCCGCGGTGAGCAACGATGGCGACTACTTCACCGGCACTGAAGCCTTTCCCATCACTGCCACCACTTTTGCGCTTGGCGTGGAAGCCGTGCGCTGTTTTCCCGAGGAGTGGAACAGTATGATTGCAGGCATCGACATTCTTGTAGCCGATAGCGTTGAGACCTTGCAGCGCGACCGCACTGTAGATTACCGCTGTGAAACGTCGAGCGCCGACCGCAGCGCACTTCTGATGACGCGATTCCATAATCTCAGTGCCGAGGAGGTGGTGAAGCAGCTTCTTTCGGTAGCGAAATGGAAGGTGCGTTACACCATCACCGATTTCACGCAGCTTCGCGAAGGCAATGTGGTGTTGCGCCGAGCCGAGAGCGAAGTGGCGCAGGCGGTGGTGCGTGAGTGTGAGTCGGCGATGCCGTTGCGGCACTGTTCGGTGGCACTGATGCAGCACAACAGGCGCATATTCAGTGCGTGCGACAGTGCGCAGATGGTGTCGCCATGGGGCGCAACGCAGCTTCTAAGCATCGATGCAAGTGTGAACACCACCTACGAGGCTGCAATTGTGGCGCACATCGGGGCGGATGGCGGCGAGGTGGTGACTCTGTGGCGAGGTAGCGGCAAGGGCAAGCCTGTGGGCGTGAATGCTTTGGTGGCTTATCCCGATGTCCGTGCCACCGAAGTAGAGATTCAGGTGCTCGAAGGAGGCGTGATGAAGCATTGCCAAGTGCAGCTTGTGGGTGGCGACACAATAGCCTACAGCGTGAGCGAGAGTCTTGCTGAGCGGCAGTTGGTAGCTACAGCATCTGCATCGCTCGTGCTTCCGCAAGCTGTGAATATCACAAAGGGACTTGCCGGATATGTGCTTGAGAGCCGCGAGATGAATCCTGTTGTGTGGCGGGCAAGTCACAGAGTTTGCGACAGCCGCATCACTGCCCTTGCGCCCGATATGCACCGCTCCAACAATGCCATAGGCACGCCGGTGTATGCCTTTGCAGCCGGAGGGGTGTATGCCTTGCCCTATCGCGTGGTGGCGGCGAGTTATTCGCCCGGAGTGATCATATCGCGCCGTCGCATAGCACCGGGCAGTGATCCGGTGAATACAGCAAAGCGATTGATGTTTGTGACCGATGGCGGAGAATTGTGCCTTGTGAACCAATACAAGGTGGAGCGAGTGGCGAGAGGGTTGGGAAAGGTGGTATCGGCAGGCTATGAAGCTATCCACGACGAAGTGTGGCTGCTCAGAAGCGACCATAGCATCGCCATTGTAGATAGGAACGGGCGAGTGTCGGCACGCAGCGAGCTTCCAATGGGGCTTTATGGGCACGATGGGATAGAGCTGCTGCTTGTCGATGAGGAGTGTCGGCTGTTGAGCACTCGTAGCGAGCAGCCGCAATATGGAGCAGTGAAGATGCTCACTATGCCATTCACACCTACGCCGGGAGACAATTTCACACCGACAGCGGTGATAATCGACCTCGCAGCCGATCTTGTGCAAGGTGTGATCACCATTTATGGCGAGCGCGGACATTCATGCCATGGTATGGTGCTGTGCCGTGTGAAAGTGAATGGCGAGGTAGCCCGACCGATAGAAATGAAAATCCTTTCGCCCGAAATACGCACCATGCGAGTGGGTATCGAGGGTAAGGTGTCGGCTGATGCCGTTCTGGGGCGAATAAAGGTGGAATTTAGGGCAGTAAGAGACCGTTTTGCATAGGGTTAAACTGTTTTGTGTAAGTTTTTTGCAAAAAAATATGCAAAAATTTTGCAGATTAAAAAATTTGCTTTACCTTTGCAGTGTTATTTGTTGCCAATACTCCGGAAAGGGGCGTTTAGATGGTTAAAAAGCATTGTGAAAAGGTTTATTTCGATCAAAATTGTTGTTTGAAGCCATAGCTTCGTTATATTTTTGGTTTGTTTACAGACAATCAATTTAGAGAAATTACTTTTCGATGACTCGAAATCCCAGCAAATAATTATGTTTGCCGATTTTGCGTGTCAATTTGGCGCATATAAGCAAATATAACGATGATATATAGCAAAGAATAGTATTAAATAGTTGTTTTATAGATAATTGTGTATTTAAGGAATGGGAGAGTCGTGAGACTGTCCCTTTTTTATTTCCCTAACTGCAAAAAAAATTTTGCGCCCCACCGCCACCTCAACCGGCGAGCACCCCACCGCCACCATCGCCCCGCCGAATGGTTTCCGCTAATTAGACTAATAGGCCTAATGGGACTGAAGGGACTGATGGTGGGCTTAGTGGCTCGGTCGCACCAAGGCGCGACCCTACATTGTGCTACGAACTGCCGGAGGTGTCCCTTCGGTCGCACCAAGGCGCGACCCTACATAGTGGCGGTGGCAGCGTGGTGGCAGCATATAACAACACCCTGTAGGCGAGGAAGCTACAGCGTGGTGGCAGCATACAACAACACCCTGTGGGCGATGGCGCTACAGGGTGTTGTTGTGATATTGTTGATGGGGGATTAGAGGGCGACTTTCTGTGAAGCTGCGCCTTGGCGCACGATGTAGAAGCCACGGCCCGGAAGGGCGATTGTGGCGTTGCCGCTTGCGCTGCGAGCCACGAGCAAGCCGGCTGCATCGTAAACCTCAATAGCCGCGTTGCTATCCGATGTCACGCTGATGGCGTTGCCATTGGTTGCCACTCTGAATGGAGCAGCCTTGTCAGCCACTTTTATAGTCTCCACGTCGGAGAGTCCGTTAGGGTCGTTGTAGCTGATGGTAACGTCATCAATGTAGCATTTTCCTGATGACGAAATCTTAAACATTGCCTTGCCCTGTGCATCGGCAACAAAGGCATATCTCACGCCTTTCACACCACTCGACATATAGGTGGGAGTAGAGGAATCGCGTGCGAAGATTTCAGTCCAGGTGGTTCCTTCGTCGGTTGACATTGATATGGTGAGTAGGGACTTCTTCATGGAGTTGTTCCAACCTGCAAATTCGATTTCTTCAATCAATTGAGCCTCAACGGTGCTCATGATAATTTCGCCACCGGCTGCAACCTCCACCGACTGTGCGCCGTTACCCTTGGTTGAGCTGCAGGTTACAACTTTTGCGTTATTAAACGTCCAAGTAGCAAATTTGCCTTCCGACTGGGCTTCGCCCGGAGTCATTTCCTCAAAGTCCTCATTCACCGAGCCGAAGTAGTCTTCACCCACATTGAAGTGGATTACACCGTCGGCATCGAGAGTAATGCCCGAAAGCACGAGCGGAGTCTTCTTGCCCGACCATGAGAGTAGGTTGGCAGGTGTGGTTGAATTGGTGAGCTTTGTCACTTTTCCGGAACCGGGGAATGGGTCACCGGCCGATGATGTCATGTCGGTAGTGTTTGGCCTTGCGCGAACCACCTCATAGTAGTTGTGGCTTGGGTTGCAGTTGATGGTGTTGTTTCTCCATGGCGATGTTGATGTAGAATCCACGCGATACACCATCATGCCCTCACCGGGAAGATACTTGTCCCACTTGGACGATTGGCTACGGTTCTCAAAGAGGAACGATTCCTTGGCGACTGCCGACTTAATGCGATACGACTCATTGGTGTCGTAGGTGACACTGAGAGTGTAGGAGCCCGGTTCGGTGATTTCCATCGGCAGCGCAAAACCGGCTTGCATGCGCTGAAGCGCAGAGTAGGATGCCGGGGTGCGGCCATAATTGTAGTCAGCGCCATTTGCCATTACCGACCATTCATCGGGGTCGAAGCTCTGTCCACCGCTACCTGAGTAGTCGGTGTCGTATTCGTCCATAAGTCCAAGCACGTGGCTGAACTCGTGGCAGATTGTTCCGATTCCGTCGATAGAATTCACATAGTTTTCCCAGCCGTAAAATTCGGTAGAGCAGGCGTAGCGTGCGGTCTGTACACCATCTACCGATTGGTAATTATAGCTTGCGTGTGGCCATAGATAGCCTGAGTTGTTGCCTCCGTAGCTTGATGAAAATCCGGCAAAGATTACGTAGAACATATCCACATAGCCATCGCCGTCGCGGTCGTACTCGCTGAAATCTACGATCGGGTCGGCAGCGGCAATCACTTTTTTAATAAGTGAATTTGCATAGCTGGTTCCTTTTGCATAAGTCTTGCTGACATCGATATCAACCGGACCATACACATCAAACTGCGGGTCGAATTTACCCATTGAGTTGTCGTAGAAGTAGTCGCGCACACTTCCGGTGTAGGGCGTAGTTCCGTCGATTCCGGTGTATCCGCTCTTGGTAATCATATCGGTGAAAACTGCATTGGCATCTTCGCGAGAGAACGAGAGGTCGTTGTAATTAACCAGAATCACCAGTCCGCGGAAGTTGTTGTAGTCGTATTCAGCCCCTTTGGTGGTTGCGCCAAGAGGCTTTGCTCGGAGAACTTTCTCATTATCGGCACGCTGTGCTTTGGCATCGCTTGCAGCATTGTCAGCCACAAGGTGCTTGGGCAGCGACTGGAGGAGCTGTGTTTCCTCGGCTGTACGATTAGCGGCATTGTGAGCCACCACATTGGTTGCTACCATCGCGCCGTTCACCTTCTGCATATACACGAAGTAGCCGGCATCGTTGCGCTCCACTGTGTAGCCATCGGAGGTGGTGGTGTAGTGGAAATACTCGTCACCGATAAGCTGAATGGTTACGGGCGTTCCGTCGGGCTGATTCACGGTAACCAACCCCTTGTGAGCCGGTATTGCATACGCGCTGATGGCGCAAGCCACGCCGGCAAACAGTGTCAAAAGAGTTTTCTTCATATCTTTGGTTTTGTAATTTGTTTGTTCTTTGGAAAAATTAACTTACAAATTTCAATATTTTTTTCGAGAAAAACAAATGTACAGCCCTCATTGTGATTTATTAACGCATTATTCAGCCGTAGGCAATATTTTGGGTGCAGCCGAGGGAATGTGCGTGCTCTTAATGCGCCACTCGCGAGGGTAGAGGTTGTTGGCTCGGTTGCCGAGGTTTTTCACGAAGCCGAGTATCATGTGCCGATAGCTCACCGCCACTATTCCGCGCGGCAGGGAGGCGTCGGGGAGGGTAATGCTCTCGCCTCGCAGATAAGCTATTGCTGTGGCATAGTCAAGTTCTGCCATGGCAAACGCCTTGCGGTTGAGCACGGTGGATAGAGCCAGCGATTGTGAGGGCACTGCGTCGCGACCCTTCAGAGTAGCCACTTCCACTCCGGCATGAAGCACACGCACTGCCGAGCGCAGAGCGGCAATTTCGCCTGAAAATTCTGCCGGAATGGCTGATACCGTGCCTGTGGCATCACTTGTGAGCACAAAGTCGCCATCAAGCCAAGAGTGAGCCTCGGCAGGAACGCTGATGGATGCGTTTTTCCCGGCTTTAGCCGAGAAATTGGCTTTCGGCAGCTTTTTGCCTTGTTTTCCTTTGCCACCCATGTCTTTTATGCCTTTCTTACCCGAAGCTGCCACTTGGGCGTGAGGCTCGTCGCCCGGTTTGCGCAGCACAGCCACAAACAGCCCCTCGCCGCGGGTGCGGTGAGGCATAAAGCGGTAGCAGTGAGCTGTGGTGCCTATTCCCGGGTGCACCAGCCACTCCTCGAGGAAGTGCAAATCGATGCTTTCGGCTGAATATTCAGCCATTATATATTCCACCATCGCCTCGTCTTCGGCGCGGTTGTAGGTGCAGGTGCTGTAGATGAAAAGACCGCCCGGACGCAGAGCTTGCCAGATGTTGTCGATTATTTCGCGCTGACGCTCGGCGCACTGCTCAACTAATCGAGGCGACCATTGCGCCATCGCCTCGGCATCTTTGCGGAACATTCCCTCGCCGCTGCACGGCACATCGGCAGCTATCACGTCGAAGAAGTGTGAGAGAGAGCCAAAGCGGTCGCTTGAGTCGCTTGTGACCACACAGTCGGGATTTCCCCACTTCACCACGTTCTCAAGCAGCACGCGTGCGCGGTCGGGCATGATTTCGTTAGTCACCATCAGCGAGCCGTGTGGCAGGGCGTCGATAGCGGCTGTGGTCTTTCCGCCGGGAGCAGCACAAAGGTCGAGATAGCGCACCGGTCCGGTTACAAGCTGCTCCACAATGTGCTGCAAAATCATCGATGAAGCATCTTGTACATAATAAGCCCCGGCATGAAGCAGAGGGTCGAAGGTGAAAGGCTGCCTCTCGCTGAGGTAGAATCCGCGGCGGCACCAGGGCACACGCTCACCGGGCACTTGGGTGGCATCAGCGGGGTTGCACTTGGCTGCGTTGAGTCGGATAGCCACCGATGGCTCAGTGTTCTCTATGGCGTGGAACAGTTTTTCAGCCTCCACTTGGGGCAGAAGTTGCAATATCTGTGAGGTAAATTCAGTCGATAATGTCATTTTACAAATATGTATATATTTATATTGCGTCAGCCGTGTTTAAGCGGCGATTATGCCGAAGCAAGCAGTGAGCAACATGGCGAAGATGAGCATATTGCGTGCTGTGGCACCAAGCAGGGGATTGAGCGCGGCACCATCGCTATGTGTGAGGCGGTTCCAGGTGACGGTGTGCAGTACCAAGTAGAGAGCCGGGACAGCAAGCACCCACAGCGGGGCGGCAAACCATAGCGGAGCAAGCAGCGATATGCCCACATACCCATTAATCAGATAGGCGGCGGAAGCCACTTTGCGGCCGAAAATCACCACTGTGGTGCGCTTGTGGGCTTCGCGGTCGTCATCTACGTCGCGATAGTTGTTCACAAGCAGCACATTCACGCCCATCAATCCTATTGTTACCGAAGCTAAGATTGCGAGCGGTGCGAAATATCCGGCTTGCAGATGGAAGGTGAGATTGACTGGCACAAGTCCGAAAAACACCAATACCGCCACATCGCCCAGTCCGTGGTAGGATAGGGGATACGGTCCGGCACTGTAGGCAAATGCAAAGACGGCAATCAAGATGCCCACCGGTATCAGCCACCAGCCTCCAAAGGGAATGAGGCAGCAGCCCACGGCGCAAGCCACTGCCAGCGTGCCAATGGTCACAGGGAGCAACAGCCCGGGGGTGATGTCACCCTCGGTAACGCCGCGGCGAGGACCCACACGGCCTTTCTTGTCGGTGCCGCGACGGAAGTCGTAGTATTCGTTTGCAAAATTCGATACCACTTGAGCCAGCACCGCAAATGCAAAGCACAGCAGAGCCGGGAGCCACTCAAAGCGGTGGTAGAGCACCGCGATTCCCGATGCCATAATCACACCCGCCACCGAGACGGGCAGAGTGCGCAGCCTTGCACACTCAATCCATATCTTTATTGTTCTTTTCATAATCCATTTACATCATTCAATCCCGAAGCAGTGCTTCACGGCGGTGCGTATGCGCAAGGCGTCTTTGCCGTCCTCCTTCAGCAGATTGAGCACAAACTCTATGTAGTCGTCCTTGGAGCGGAAGTTGCACAGCCGCGCCACGCCGCTCTCGCCGAGCATCGATTTCTCGTTGAACACCTTCAGCACTCCGGCGTAGTCGTTGGTCTGCACATATTCGTGAAACCGGCGGCATATAGCCTCATACATACCCCGAGGGTCGATTTCGTTCACCAGGTCGGTCATGTGCTCCTCAAGAGCCGAGATATTCTGGAAACGGCGGTCGATGCGCACCTCCACCTTCCGCTTCACGCGATGGCGCACGTGCTGCAGCGCCTGCTGCTTGAGCTGCTGCCTGAACATCGCAATCACAGCATCGCGCACAGCAAAGAACACCGTGTCGGGGTTGCGCTTGCGGCGCAGAGCCACAGTGCGTATGATGCCTTCGAGCATGAAAATATTCTCAATTTCAGCCACATTGGGCACAAATATGTTCTTGTCGCGCAGATATTGCACCTCCTTGTCCTCGCGTCGGTCGCGATCGACGATGCCGTGGCTGTCGAGGTGGTGGAAAGAGCGCAGGTCGCTGAAAGAGCGCGTGGATTCAATCACCTTGTTGCAGCTACCGAGGGGCTTCACGGTGTATTCGGTGAAAATCAGCGGATAGAAGCGCGAGTCGAGGCTGTGCACTTCGTCGCCTTCCACAAAAAGCACCGGCTTACGGCTGCCGAGAAGGTCGAGCACAAGTTGGTCGCTAAATTCGGTTGACATCTTATCGACCACCTCATAGTCCCATGCACCAGCCACTGCATCGAAGTTGCGCACCCACACGCACACATTGTCGATTCGTGATGAGGCAAACTCCACATCGTGGGTGTTATAGATGAAGGTGCAGTCGGTTCGCATCGATTCTATCACATTCCACAGCGCTTGCATAATGGAGTGGTGCAGAAACGACTCAGGGTCGTCAACGAAAATCACGGCATTCTCGGGTGCATAGAGTACAGCCCCGATATAGTAGAGCACAGCTTTCTCACCATCGGAAAGACGAAGTGCGGCAAAAGGTTCGTCGCCTGAGTCATTTGAGAAAAGCAGTCGTCCGCTTTCGCGCAGAAGGTGATTCTTTGGAAACACCTCTTCCCAACGCCGTGCCACCACATCGAGCTTGGTGCGGGGCACCGTGGTATTCTCTCCGGCAAGGACTGCACTCTTGTAGCGGAGCATATCGAGGAATTCATCGTGAAACAGGATGAACATCAGCCGGTCAAACTCGGTCGGTGCATCGTCGCGCATAAAGTGCGACTGTGCCGACGCTGCATCATAGAGGCGGTCGATAGAGGCAGGCATGGCACTGCGCTCAGGGCGTGGAAATATAGCCTTTAGAGCCGAAATGGCGAAAGCTCGGTTGCCACACGACTGCATAAGCATGCGGCTGAAGCGCGTTTTTCCTGCGCCGTTGGCACCAATAACAGTCATTTGGTGCACATCGTGGAGCACCACAGCCTCGTTGCCGTCGATCCGTTTGGGTAGTTGAATATCCATAGCATTAATCTTTTCCCCAAAATTACTACTTTTTATTGAGAATTGCAACATCTGCCACAGCCGTAGCCGATTTAGGCGAATAAAGCCGTGATTTTGACTCAATGCGGCAGATTCCGGGGTGTCGCTATGTTAAATGACTATAAATGGCGGCATATTGAGGCTTATCGGCGGAATAATGCTTTGTATTTGTGAGATATGTATTAATTTTGCACCGATTTGGAAAATAGGCTACCGAGGAGGCTGCTGATATATTAAAAAATAGATTAATGTGTCAAAAGGCGTAAAAAATTGCCCTTAACGGTGTGTATTACCAAATTTTGTTACTAAATTTGCATTTTAATTACGAGAATATTATTGTATTTTATAAATGAATAGGAAATTTCTGATATATCTGATTGCCGCGTTCCTTGTGACCTCGGTAGCAGTTTCGTGTAATTCCGACAGCGATTTGGAGACCGAGCCCTACATTCCTTCGTCGAATGTGGCTATCACCTCATTCTCGCTTGTCGCTAATTCCAAGATACTTGCAAATCTCGACTCGGTGCACTTCACCATCGACCTCGACCGTGCTCTTATCTATAATGCCGACTCTCTGCCCAAGGGCACCGATGTGTCGCGTATGCTTGTGGAGCTGAAGTCAAGCGGCTCTAACGTTGAGGTGGATATGAAGAACTGCACCCGACTCACTGCCGATACCACTTTCACCTACAGCAACTCCGACACCATCGACTTCACAGGCGATGTGCGCATCGTTGTCACCGCTGCCGATGAGGTGACCAAGCGCGTTTACACCGTGAAAGTGAATGTGCACGAGATGCTCCCCGATTCGCTCTACTGGAACCGACTTGCCCGCCGCGACTTACCTTCAATCGGCGGCCGTGTGGCACAGCAGCGCACAGTGAAATACAAGGGTAGTGCCTATTGCCTCATGAATGAGGGCGAAAGTTACACCCTCGCCACTATCGACAATCCTGCCAACAATGTGTGGACCAAGCAGGAGCTTGCACTTGCGTTCACGCCTGATGTGCGCTCGCTCACTGCTACCGACGATGCCGCATATATTCTCGACACCGAGGGCAACCTCTATTCAAGCTACGACCTCATCTCGTGGCAGCCTTGCGGTGTGGCGTGGAAGTCGATTACAGCCGGCTATCTCGACAAGGTTCTCGGTGTGGCAGCCGATGGCGGCGTGCTCACGCATGTGGCTTATCCGGCTATCGCAGGAGCGACGCTCGATGCCGTGGCTAAGGGCTTCCCCGTAGCCGAAACCAGTGATATGGTAGTGGTGGATTCCCAATGGAATATCAATCCTATAGGACTTGTAACCGGAGGCACTGATGCCGACGGAAATGTAACAGGCGACACATGGGGCTTCGACGGTACACGCTGGGCTAAGGTCAGCACTTTTGCCATTCCGCCTCACACCGGTATGGTGATGGTGCCCTACACTACATTTGAGGTGGGTGCCGACTGGAAACCCCGCGAATATCCCACACTTATCGCTTTTGGCGGACAGCTCCCCGATGGAACTAACGACAACACTTTATATATCTCGCGCGACAATGGCGTGAACTGGAACCGTGGCGACTCACTCCTGCAGCTTCCCGACTATATCGAGAAGGTTGCCAACGCCGATGCAGTGGTGTTCACCTCGCGCCTGAGCGTGGATTCGCGCTCGGCAGCCGATGAGTGGACCTATATGCCGAGTGTGAAGCTCCCGGCGTGGTATCACATTGTCACCGGTGTGCCTGCATCGCGTGCCACCGAACCGGTGACCGAGTGGGATTGCCCATATATATATGTGTTTGGCGGAGTTACGCCCACCGGCGGATTGAGCAACAATATCTGGCGTGGAGTAATCAACCGCTTGAGCTTCAAGCCTCTATATTAAACCCTTGCAGGCATGAAGCGCACGTTTGCCATATTGATGATGATAGTCGTCTTCGCCGTGAACGCCATGGCGCAGGACTATCGTTTTGAGATTGGTGCAGCGCTTGGTACAAGCGGCTACCTCGGCGATGTGAACCGTGGCAACTTCTTGCGCAATCCCGGCGTGAGTGGCGGAGCACTGTTCCGCTTCATCAAGGACTATCGCTGGGCTTTCAAGGGTAGCCTCAATGTAGCCACCATCAGCGGAAACTCCACTGCCGAAAAGTCGGTGTTTGTAGATGGACGCACCTACGAGTTTAAATCCACCCTCTTCGACCTCGGCGGACAGGCTGAATTTAACTTTTTCAATTTCGGCATTGGCTCGAAATACAAAAATTTGAAACGATTGACGCCCTATCTCACTCTCGGTTTGGGAGTCACCATGGCATCGTGCAGCGGCAGCACCGCAGTTGCAATGAATCTGCCCATGGGAGTGGGTGTGAAATATAAACTGAAGGAACGCTTGAACCTGGGGGCAGAGTTCACCATGCGCAAGTGTTTCGGTGACAAAATCGACGGACTGAGCGACCTCAATGGCATTAAAAGCTCATTTGCGAAGAATACCGACTGGTATTCGCTGATACAAGTGAGTGTGACCTACGAGTTTGGTAAGCGATGCCGCGTGTGTCATTATGTAGATTAACGGAATTGAATTGACTGAAGCAACGAAGACTACTATTATGTCGTCACTGATTGAACAAATTGATAAGTCGCGCCTTCCCCGCCACGTGGCGGTGATTATGGACGGCAACGGACGCTGGGCTAAGCAGCGCAATCTTCCACGCTCGCAAGGGCACGTGGAGGGAGTGAACACTGTGCGCAAAATCACCGAAATAGCTTCGGAGGTGGGTGTGGGCTATCTCACGCTCTACACTTTCTCTACCGAGAACTGGAACCGTCCCAAAGATGAGGTTGATGCTCTCATGAACCTCATTGTGGTGGCTATTGAGCGCGAAACCCCCGACTTGATTAAGAACAACGTGCGCCTCACCATGATTGGCGACATCGAGCGTATGCCCGAGTTTGCTCGCACACGCCTGCAGAAGTGTATGGACGACACCTCGCACTGCTGCGGTCTCACCCTTAACCTCGCACTGAGCTACTCCTCGAAGTGGGAGATTCTCGAGGGCGTGAAGAGCATTGCACGCCGTGTGAAAGAGGGTGAAATCAATATCGACGACATCGATGACGCTCTCTTCAGCAGCAGCCTCACCACGCGCAACATTCCCGACCCCGACTTGCTAATACGCACTGCCGGCGATTTGCGCATAAGCAACTTCCTGCTCTGGCAGATTGCCTACTCAGAGCTTTACTTCACCGACATCTATTGGCCCGACTTCACCAAAGACGACTTCTGCCGTGCTATCCTCGACTATCAGCACCGCGAACGCCGCTTCGGGAAGACCAGCGAGCAGGTGGAGAGCGAGAAGGCTTAGGCTTGTATTTTTTTGAACTACGAAAACTCATATATACACTTTAAAGATAAAAAACTTTTTCACGATGAGATTGAAGCTCCTCACTATAGTAGTTGCTCTCTTGGCAATGGCAACCAATG
>ERZ1032130.114-NODE-114-length-23956-cov-12.741266_pt1 | contig 23956 bp, 16 predicted proteins | sample MGYA00517879_ERZ1032130 | MGnify/ENA primary metagenome ERZ1032130 (study PRJEB33719, sample SAMN04262597) | wastewater metagenome | biome: rural village; feature: animal feces; material: feces | host: Bos taurus | place: El Salvador | collected 2012-01-31 ...
GAAAGGCGTTCACCGGCAGGGGTAGACTTCCCCTATCCATGAACGCCTTTGCTCATGGATGGTATTATATTCCAACTCCACGCATTTGTCAATGTGTACAAGGTCAAAAAACTTTTTTTGTGCAGGGTGTTGACAAATCCATTTTTTGGGTGTATGATGCGCTCGTAAAGGCAAAGGCGTCTTTGAGTATTAAGCTCTTAGACGCCTTTGCTTTTTTATTTTTCTGGCGGACCCGAAGAACCCCTTTCACCGTATCGCTGTTTCTCGATTGTCGTTCTTCTTCCTTACACATTTCTTCGGGTTCGCCAGCACTGTAAAAAGGAGTGCAAATCTTATGAGTACTGTTACGGATTATTTTGGCTGCTTGGTTTTTGATGACCGCGTGATGAAGGCCCGGTTGAATGCCGATATTTACCACTCCCTCCGTAAGACCATCGATCAGGGTGCCAAGCTGGATGCCGGTGTTGCCAATGCTGTTGCCGCCGCAATGAAGGATTGGGCCGTAGAACACGGTGCTACCCACTATACCCATTGGTTCCAGCCTCTCACCGGCATCACTGCAGAAAAGCACGACAGCTTTATTTCCCCGGCACCGGATGGCGGTATCATTATGGATTTCTCCGGCAAGGAGCTGATCAAGGGCGAGCCGGATGCTTCCTCCTTCCCCTCCGGCGGCCTGCGGGCAACCTTTGAAGCAAGGGGCTATACCGCCTGGGATCCCACTTCCTACGCTTTTATCAAGGGTACAACTCTGTGCATCCCCACGGCATTTTGCTCCTATGGCGGTGAGGCTTTGGACAAGAAGACCCCGCTGCTTCGCTCTATGGAAGCACTGAACCGGCAGGCGATGCGAATCCTGAAGCTGTTCGGCAACGAAGATGTGAAGTGCGTCCGTACCTCTGTCGGCCCGGAACAGGAATACTTTCTGGTTCCCAAGGAGCTTTACGAAAAGCGCAAGGATCTGATCTACACCGGCAGGACCCTGTTTGGTGCCAAGCCTCCCAAGGGTCAGGAAATGGATGATCATTACTTCGGTGTCATCAAGCCCCGTGTGGCTGCCTACATGGCTGATCTAAATGAAGAGCTGTGGAAGCTGGGAATATTAGCAAAGACCGAGCATAACGAGGTTGCTCCTGCCCAGCATGAGCTGGCTCCCATTTACACTACCACCAACATTGCCACCGACCACAACCAGCTAACCATGGAGATCATGCAGAAAGTCGCGGCAAAGCACGGTCTTGTCTGCCTGCTCCACGAGAAGCCCTTTGCCGGTGTCAACGGCTCCGGTAAGCACAATAACTGGTCCATTTCCACGGATACCGGTGTAAATCTGCTGTCTCCCGGTGATACGCCTTATGAAAACGCCCAGTTTCTGCTGTTCCTGTGTGCCGTTATCAAGGCGGTTGACGACTACCAGGATCTGCTGCGGATCTCTGTTGCCACCGCAGGCAACGACCACCGTCTGGGAGCCAACGAAGCACCTCCTGCCGTCGTGTCCATTTTCCTGGGTGACGAGCTGCAGGGTATTCTGGATGCCATCGAAAATGATACACCTTACGAGGCCGCCAAGAAAAAGACCATGAAGCTGGGTGTGGATGTTCTTCCCCGGTTCGCACGGGATACCACTGACCGCAACCGTACCTCTCCCTTTGCTTTCACCGGCAACAAGTTTGAGTTCCGTATGCTGGGTTCTTCCAACTCCATTGCCTGCGCAAACATCATGCTGAATGCCGCGGTTGCGGAATCTCTGAAGATCTATGCAGACCGTCTGGAAGGAGCTGAGGATTTTGAAGGAAAGCTCCACGAAATGATTCGGAAAACCATCAAGGATCATAAGCGGATCATCTTCAATGGCAACGGCTACGATGAAGCCTGGATCAAGGAGGCAACGGAAGTTCGTGGCCTGTGCAATTACCCCACCACACCTGACTGCATCCCCCATAGCCTGGATGAAAAGAATGTGCAGATGCTGACATCTCACAAGGTGTTTACTTTGGCAGAGCTGAAGTCCCGCTGCGAAATTCAGCTTGAAAACTATTGCAAGACCGTCATCATCGAAGCAAACACCATGATCGATATGGCAAGGAAGCAGATTCTTCCCGCTGTGGAAGCCTATGCCGCAGAGCTTTCTGCAACTGTTGCCGCAAAAAGAGCGGTCGCTCCCGAGCTTGCCTGTCTTTATGAGACCGGACTGATTTACAGATTATCCAGTCTCGCCGATCAGATCGCTGTGAAAGCCGACGATCTGGAAGAAGCTCTGCTGGAGCTGAAATCCGCATCGGATATTACGGAAGGATCCTATGCGATCCGGGATACTGTCATCGGCAAGATGGCCGCTCTGCGGACGGTCGCAGATGAAGCGGAAAACATCACCGCTGAAAAGTATTGGCCATTCCCCACCTACGGCGAACTGCTGTTTGGCGTCCGTTAATCGCTCCCCTTTCTTTTCCACCCTCTTACCGTCCCGGACGGCTCACAGGAGGGGCTGACCACCCCTCCTGATGGGCGGAAACTAGAGATAAATCATTTTCAGGAGGTAAGTATTATGACGTTAAGTGCTGTAAACACCATTTGGGTACTGTTGGGTGCCGCTCTGGTTTTCTTCATGCAGGCCGGATTTTCCCTGTGTGAAGCCGGATTTACCCGTGCAAAGAACACTGGCAATATTCTGATGAAGAATTTGATGGACTTCTGTATCGGTACTCCCTGCTACTGGCTGTTCGGCTTCGGAATCATGTTCGGTGCTGGCAATGTCATCATCGGTTGGCTGGATCCCGGCATTGCAAAAGATTACAGCCACATCCTTCCCAACGGCGTTCCTCTGTGGGCATACGCTATTTTTCAGACGGTGTTCTGTGCCACTTCCGCCACCATCGTCTCCGGCTCTATGGCAGAGCGCACCAAGTTCAGCGCCTACTGCATCTACTCCGCAGCCATTTCCTTGTTCATCTATCCGATCTCCGGTCACTGGATCTGGGGCGGCGGCTGGCTGAGTCAGCTGGGTTTCCACGATTTTGCAGGTTCTACCGCAGTCCATATGGTTGGTGGTGTATGTGCCTGCATCGGTGCGTGGATGCTGGGTCCCCGTATCGGCAAGTATGGTAAGGATGGAAAGCCCAAAGCCATTCTGGGGCACAACCTGACCGCTGCCGCCCTCGGTGTCTTTATTCTGTGGTTCTGCTGGTTCGGATTTAACGGTGCTTCCACCGTTGCTATGGATTCTGACGAAGCTGTTACCAGTGCCGGACTGATCTTCTTCAACACCAATCTGGCAGCTGCCGTTGCCTGTTGCGTGACGCTGATCCTTACCTGGATCCGCTATGGTAAGCCCGATGTTTCCATGACTTACAATGCAGCGCTGGCTGGTCTGGTGGGCATCACCGCTGGCTGTGATGCTGTTTCTCCTCTGGGTGCTGCTATCATGGGTGCCGTCTTTGGTATTGTTGTTGTATTTTCCGTTGAATTTTTTGATAAGGTTGCAAAGATCGACGACCCTGTTGGTGCTGTGTCCGTTCACGGTGTCTGCGGCAGTCTTGGCACCATTCTTACCGGCTTTTTCGCTACCGGCGTTTCCACCGAAAAGGGCGTATTTTACGGCGGCGGCTTCCATTTTCTGGGTATCCAGGCCCTCGGTGTAGTAAGCGTTGCTGTTTATGTGGCAATCGTCATTTCCATTGTGTTTATGATCCTCAAGAAAACCATCGGCCTGCGGGTTAGCGCGGAAGAAGAAGTCACCGGTCTGGATGTGACGGAGCATGGTTTGCTGACTGCATATTCCGGTTTCTCCATGATGCCGGATACCACTTCTGTCATGGATGCCGAATATGAAGTTCTGGGCGACATCCCTGCATCTGAAGCCGTCCCGGTTCGCAAGGTCACCATGCACGAGGGAACAGAGCCGAAGTTCACCAAAATCGAAATCATCTGCAAGGAATCCCGTCTGGAGAATCTGAAGAACGCCATGATCGGCATTGGCATCACCGGCATGACTGTTTCCCATGTTCTGGGCTGTGGTATCCAGAAAGGCAAGTCGGAATACTATCGCGGCGTACCTGTGGAGCCGACCCTGCTGCCCAAGGTTCAGGTGGATATGGTTGTGAGCAAGGTTCCCGTCCGCACCGTCATTGAGACCGCAAAGAAGGTGCTTTACACCGGACACATTGGTGATGGCAAGATCTTTGTTTATGACGTAGAAAATGTTGTAAAGGTTCGTACCGGCGAAGAAGGATACGATGCTCTGCAGGATATTGAGTAAAAAATAACAGCCCACGGGAGAACTGCAAAGCGGTTCTCCCAATGGCTGGTTTAGGAGGAAACAACGTTATGTGTTCCATTATTGGCTATTGTGGCAGTCCTATCGACCGGGAAGCCTTTGAAAAAGGCTTTTGGCGTACCCTTTCCCGTGGCCCGGACGATTCCCGTATGATGGAAGTTGGAGAAGGTCTTTTGGGTTTTCACCGTTTGTCCATCATGGGCCTGCATCCGGAGGGAATGCAGCCCTTTACCCTGAACGGAAGCGCAGTCGTATGCAACGGCGAAATCTACGGTTTTGAGCAGTTCCGAACGAAGTTGGCCGGCGAGTACACCTTCAAAAGTGATTCCGACTGTGAGATCCTGCTGCCGCTGTATGAGAAATACGGATGCGATATGTTTGCGATGCTGGATGCGGAATTTGCCTGTATTCTTTATGACGCAAAGGAAAACACCTTTCTTGCCGCCAGAGACCCAATCGGTATTCGTCCTCTTTATTATGGGTATGATGCCAATGGTACCATCCTGTTTGCCAGTGAACCAAAGAATTTGATTGGTCTTGTCAAGCAGATCCTGCCATTCCCACCCGGTCATTATTACAAAGACGGCGTATTCTATTGCTACTGTAATATCGCGGCTGTGAAAGCCTATCATAAACACGATCTGGAAACCGTATGCCGCAACATCCGTGAAAAGCTCATTGCCGGTGTACAAAAGCGGTTAGTCGCAGATGCTAAGGTTGGTTTTCTCCTTTCCGGCGGTCTGGATTCCTCCCTTGTCTGTGCCATAGCTACCAAGGAAACCACGAAACCGATCAAAACCTTTGCCATCTGCATGAGCGAGGATGCCATTGATTTGAAATACGCCCGGCAGGTCGCGGACTTCATTGGCAGTGACCACACTGAGGTTATCATCTCCAAAGAAGATGTTTTAGATGCCTTGGAAACCGTTGTGGAGCTGCTGGGCACCTTCGATATCACCACGATCCGGGCCAGCATCGGTATGTATCTGGTCTGCAAGTACATCCACGAAAATACCGATATCCGCGTTCTGCTTACCGGTGAGATCTCAGATGAACTGTTCGGATATAAATATACGGACTTTGCCCCCTCTGCGGACGCTTTCCAGAAAGAAGCACAAAAGCGGATCCAGGAACTTCATATGTACGATGTTCTCCGGGCTGACCGGTGCATCAGTGTCAATTCTCTGGAAGCAAGAGTTCCCTTTGGTGATCTGGCTTTCGTGAAATATGTTATGGCAATCGACCCCGAAATGAAATTGAACAAGTACGGAAAGGGAAAGTATCTGCTCCGCCATGCTTTTGAAGGTCTCGGCTATCTCCCCGACGACATCCTATGGCGTGAAAAAGCAGCTTTCTCCGATGCTGTGGGGCATTCCATGGTGGACTATCTGAAAGCCTTTGCGGAAACATATGTTACCGATACAGAATTTGAAGCAGGATGTCAGGAATATGTCCATGCCCGTCCATTTACCAAGGAATCCCTGCTTTACCGGGAATTGTTTGAAAAATACTATCCGGATCAAAGTCAAATGATCATCGACTTCTGGATGCCCAACAAGGAGTGGGACGGTTGCAATGTGAATGACCCGTCTGCCCGTGTTCTGTCCAACTACGGCGCAAGCGGAATGTAAATAAGGAGGAACTATCCATGGAAAAGAAAGAACTGCTTTATGAAGGCAAGGCCAAGAAGGTCTTTGCCACTGACGATCCGGAACTGCTGATCGTATCCTACAAGGATGATGCAACTGCCTTCAACGGTCTGAAAAAGGGCAGCATCTCCGGAAAGGGCATAATCAATAATCAAATGAGCAACCGCCTGATGAAGCTGCTGGAAAAGCAGGGTATCCCCACGCATTTTGTTAAGGAGCTGAACCAGCGGGAAACTCTGGTGAAAAAGGTGAAGATCGTACCGCTGGAGGTGATCGTTCGTAACATTGCCGCCGGTTCCTTCTCCAAACACTATGGTGTAGAGGAAGGTGTGGTTTTTGACAAGCCTACGATTGAATTTTCCTATAAAAATGATGCGCTGGGCGATCCGCTGCTGAATTTCCATCATGCGCTGGCGTTGAAGGTCGCAACTTACCGGGAATTGCAGGCCATCGAGCGGTACGCCATGCGGATCAATGGAATTCTGCAGAACTTCTGGGCTACCTGCGGCGTAACGCTTGTGGATTTCAAGATGGAATTTGGCAGACTCACAGACGGTTCCATTGTTCTGGCCGATGAGATCAGTCCTGATACCTGCCGCCTGTGGGATTCCGATACCCATGAGAAGCTGGATAAAGACCGCTTCCGCCGGGATCTCGGAGGTGTTGAGGAAGCCTATGCCGAAATCATGCGCCGTTTGGAAGAACATCTGTAAGGAGAACATACTATGGCAAATACAGCAATCGTCGGCATCAACTGGGGTGACGAAGGAAAGGGCCGGATGGTCGATCTTTTGACAGATAAATATGATATCGTCGTTCGTTACCAGGGCGGCGGCAACGCAGGGCATACGGTCATCAACGAGTACGGTAAATTTGCCCTTCATCTGCTTCCTTCCGGTATTTTCCGCAGGGGTGTCATCAACATTCTGGGTAACGGTGTTGCGCTGGACCCGGAAAATCTCTGGAACGAAATTGAGGATGTTCGCAGCAAAGGTGTTTCCATTACCCCCGACAACCTCAAGATCAGTGACCGGGCATCGTTACTGCTTCCCTGGCACCGGGAGTTGGATGAGCTGGAGGAAATCCGGCTGAAGGACAAAAAATATGGTTCCACCAAACAGGGCATCGCACCCTTTTACTCTGATAAATACCAGAAGAAAACCATTATGGCTGGTGAACTTCTCCATCCCGAGCATCTGGAAGAACACCTGAAAGACCTTCTGGAGTGGAAAAATCTGACCATCGCCGGAGTCTATGGCAAGGAACCTATTACGGTATCCGAAATTCAGGAATGGTTCGATACCTGGTGTGAAAAGATCAAGCCCTTTATCTGTGATACCGGTATTATCCTGCGAAACGCGCAGACAGAGGGAAAAAACATTCTGTTTGAAGCACAGCTAGGTGCCCTTCGGGATCTGGATTACGGTATTTATCCTTATACCACCTCCTCCAACGCCATCAGTGCCTATGCCCCTGTCGGTTCTGGTTTGCCTTCCGCAAAATTGAACGAGATCATCGGTGTCGTAAAAGCCTACTCCACCTGTGTTGGCGAAGGCCCTTTCGTGTGCGAAATGTTTGGTGACGAGGCGGATGCCCTGCGCTCCGCCGGCTTTGAATTTGGCGCAAAAACCGGACGCCCCCGCCGTGTTGGCCCCCTTGACATTGTCGCAACCCGCTATGGCGTCCAGGTTCAGGGTGCAACCAACATTGCCCTGACCAAGCTGGATATTTTGAGCTACATGGATAAAATCCCAGTCTGTACCAAATATCTTGTGGATGGTCAGGAAACCAGTGAATTTCCCTTTCCTACCCAGCTGAACTCCGCCAAGCCCGTCATGGAATATCTGGAGGGTTGGAACTGCGATATCAGCGGGATCCGGGAATGGGACGCACTTCCGAAAGCAGCCCAAGACTATGTGACCTTCGTTGAGCAGCAGATCGGCTGCCGAATCGGCTATGTTTCTGTTGGTCCGGAGCGCGACAGCATCATCATTCGATAAGGAGAATAACCATGACAGATAAGTATGAATCCCCTTTGGGTTCGCGATATGCCTCCGATTATATGCTGCATCTGTTTTCTGCCGATATGAGAATCCAGACCTGGCGAAAGCTGTGGGTCTCTTTGGCAAAAGCAGAAATGGAGCTTGGCCTGCCCGTCTCTACCCAGCAGGTGGCGGCATTGGAAGCCCATATTACCGATATTGATTTTGAATGTGCCGCTCAGCGGGAGAAGGAAGTCCGTCATGACGTAATGGCGCATGTCTATGCTTACGGAAAAGCAGCCCCTACTGCTGCGGGCATCATACATCTGGGTGCCACCAGCTGTTATGTCACGGATAATGCAGATATCATCCTGTACCGGGACGCTCTGAAATACCTGCGCGGAGAACTTTTGAAGGTCATCGCAAATCTGGCTGAATTTGCTGATCGGTATAAATCCATGCCTACCCTCGGCTATACCCACTATCAGCCTGCCCAGTTGGTTACCGTCGGTAAGCGGGCTACCCTTTGGATCCAGGACTTTATGAGCGATTTGGAAGAACTGGATTTTGTCATCAGCAGCATGAAATTCCTTGGTTGCCGGGGAACCACCGGCACAGAAGCCAGCTTTCTGGAGCTGTTCGGTGGCGACACCAAAAAAATCGATGAAATGAATCGCAGAATCAGCATGGATTTCGGTTTTGAACAATGCTACCCGGTCTGCGGTCAGACCTATCCTCGTAAACTGGACAGTCGGATCTTAAACGTGCTTTCCTCCATTGCCCAGAGCTGCTACCGGATGGCAAACGACATCCGCCTGTTACAACATGACCGTCAGGTGGAAGAACCTTTTGAAAAGAATCAGATTGGTTCCTCCGCCATGGCTTATAAGCGCAACCCTATGCGTTCTGAGAGAATTTGCTCCCTTTCCCGTTATCTGATGGCAGATGCCATGAACGCACCCATGACTGCCTCCACCCAATGGCTGGAACGGACACTGGATGATTCCGCAAACCGCCGGATTTCTATGCCGGAAGGTTTTCTATGTGCCGATGCGATTTTGCGGCTGGCGCAAAATGTGACCAACGGCCTTCATGTCAATGAAAAGATCGTAGAAAAAACTGTCCGGGAATACCTGCCCTTCATCGCCACGGAAAATCTCATGATGGAGGGTGTCAAACGGGGCGGCAACCGTCAGGAGCTTCACGAAATCGTTCGGAGCTGTTCTATGAACGCCACCGCCAAAATAAAAAACGGTGAGCCATGGGATCTTCTTGCCGATCTTTCCGCTCACCCGGAATTTGGTATGACCAAAGCCGAAATGGAAGCAGTCCTGGAACCGACCGCTTATATCGGAAGATGCCCGGAGCAGGTGGAGCAGTTCCTGGTCTCCATTCAGAGTGTCATTTCCAATGTAAGTAAGGTCAGCGCAGAAATCAATCTGTAAAGAGGTATCTACATGGAAGAAAAAATTCTAGTCCTGGATTTCGGCGGACAATATAACCAGCTCATTGCACGGCGGGTACGAGAACAGCAGGTTTACGCCGAAATCAAGCCCTACAACAAGATCACCGTACCGGAGATCAAAAAAGCCGGATACAAGGGCATCATCTTTACCGGTGGTCCCAACAGCGTTTATGACCCGTCATCCCCCCATTTTGATCCTGCGATTTTGCATATTGGTATTCCCATTCTTGGCATCTGCTACGGAGACCAGTTAATGGCCTACATGGCAGATGGTGAAGTATCCAATGCCGACAGCAGCAGCGAATACGGAAAAACAGCCCTGTACAGCAAAGACTGCAAACTGTTCCGCAATGTTCCCCACACCTCTTTCTGCTGGATGAGCCATACCGATTTTGTATCCAGCCTGCCCATTGGTTTCCACACCATCGCCCACACGGATAAATGCCCCTGCGCTGCCATGTGCGACGAAAGCCGCGATCTCTATGGGGTACAATTTCACCCGGAAGTATCTCATACAGCCTACGGAGAACAGATCCTTCATAATTTCCTGTTTGACATCTGCAATTGCCATGGTAATTGGGATATGGAAGACTTTGTTCACCGGAGCATTGAACGATATGCCCATACCCTGGCTGGGAAGAAAGTCCTGTGCGCCCTTAGCGGTGGCGTGGACAGTGCTGTTGCCGCAGTTCTGCTCCACAAAGCAATCGGCGACAATCTGACTTGTGTCTTTGTGGATCACGGTCTGCTTCGGAAAAACGAAGGAGACTGGGTAGAAAGTATTTTCCGCGGACAATTTAACATGAATCTGATTCGTGTCAATGCAGAGGACCGCTTTTTGAAAAAGCTGGAAGGTATTATAGAGCCAGAGCAAAAGCGAAAGATCATTGGAGAAGAATTCATTCGTGTCTTTGAGGAGGAAGCCCGGAAGCTGGGAAATGTCGATGTTCTGGTTCAGGGCACCATTTATCCAGATGTGATTGAAAGCGGTGCCGGAAACGCCAGCACCATCAAGAGCCATCACAATGTAGGCGGCTTGCCAGAACGGATGGAATTTGAACAAATCGTAGAACCTCTGCGGGATCTGTTTAAGGATGAGGTTCGCAAAGTCGGCCTGGAATTGGGAATTCCCTCTGATCTTGTTTATCGACAGCCCTTCCCCGGTCCCGGACTTGCCGTTCGGATTATCGGCTCCATCACAAAGGGCAAGCTGGAGGTTCTTCGGGAAGCCGATTGGATCTTCCGGCAGGAATTAGAAAAGCATCCTGCAAAAAATATTGCCAGTCAGTATTTCGCCGTACTTACGGATACCAGAAGTGTCGGTGTTATGGGAGATATGCGTACTTATGGTCATACCGTTGCCCTGCGCTGCGTTACTACTGACGATTTTATGACGGTAGACTGGACGAAATTGCCCTTTGATCTTCTGGAACGGGTCAGCAGCCGGATCACAGGTGAAATTCCCGGAATCAACCGGGTCGTGTATGACATTACAAGCAAACCGCCTGCAACAGTTGAATGGGAATAAATCACTTAACGCCGCCGGTGGCGGATGAAGTGAAGTGATTTATTGCGCTGCGGTCGATAAAATCAAGGGTTAGCGTAAGCCCGATGATTTTATCGGGCACCGCAAGCGGGCACATCCAATCAAAAAGTCAAAGACTTTTTGATTCACATTATTTATCGGAGGAACATTTATGTGTGGAATCGTCGGGTATACAGGTACGCAAACTGCAGCAGCTCCCATTTTGCTGGAGGGGTTAAAGAAGCTGGAGTATCGGGGATATGACTCCGCTGGAATCGCGGTTATCCAGGATAAACACATTTCGGTCAGTAAAGTCACCGGAAGGATCGCTGGTCTGGCTGAAAAAACAGAGGATGGAAAGCTCCTGCCCGGCATGACTGGTATTGGTCACACCCGCTGGGCCACGCATGGTGCGCCGACAGAACCCAACGCCCATCCCCACACCAGCAATGATGGACGGTTTGCCGTTGTGCATAATGGTATCATTGAAAACTACCTGGAACTTCGTGAGGAACTAACCCGTAAAGGCTATCACTTTGATAGTGAAACCGATACTGAGGTGATTGTCCATCTGCTGGAAATGTATTACAAAGGAAATCTGAAGCAGGCTGTCATGCGAACCGCCGCACAGCTTCGGGGATCTTATGCACTGGGTATCATTTGTACAGAGGAACCGGGTAAAATTTATGCTGTCCGGGAAGCAAGTCCCCTGATTTTGGGTGTAGGGATTGGAGAAAACTACTTTGCTTCTGATGTAACTGCCCTGGTATCATACACAAGGAACGCTGTCTATCTGGAAGATGGTGAATTTGCAGAGCTGACACCGGATTCTATAACGGTCTTTGACTGTGCAGGTCATGTGATCCACAAAGCAATCAGTCGGATCACCTGGGACATCCAGGCAGCCGAAAAAGGCGGCTATGACCACTTTATGCTCAAGGAAATCATGGAGCAGCCCAGAGCCGTAAAAGCAACCATGGCACCACGGATTAAGGGCGATACCATCTCTCTGGATGATTTTGATATTCCCCTTTCCAATATCCACAATATTCTCATTACAGCCTGCGGTTCTGCATACTATGCCGGCTGCGCCGCAAAATACGCAATCGAGAAATTATGTAAACTTCCTGTGCAGACAGAGCTTGCCAGCGAACTGCGCTACAGCGATCCATTGATTGACAGTCATACCCTTCTGATCGTCTTATCACAGTCTGGAGAAACAGCAGATACCATTGCTGCCATGAGGGAATGTCAAAGACGGGGAGCCAAAACCTTGGCCATTGTCAACGTAGTCGGCAGCACCATTGCAAAATTGGCAGACTGGTGCCTGTATACCTGGGCCGGTCCTGAGATTGCCGTTGCCACCACAAAGGGGTACACAACACAGGTGACAGTATTATACCTGTTCGCCCTGTATGCCGCAAAGCAGCTGAAAACCGTGGATAATGCCGCTTTCCATCAATATCTTAGCACGCTGAAATCTCTTCCCAAGCTGATCCAGCAGGCACTGGATATGAACCCCGGCATCTATCAGCTGGCAAAAAAGTATCACAGCGCTTACTCCATGTTCTTCATTGGACGAAACACAGATTATGCAGTTGCTTTGGAAGGCGCACTGAAGATGAAGGAAATTTCCTATATTCACGCGGAATCCTATGCCGCCGGCGAACTGAAGCACGGCACCATAGCCTTGATCTGTGAGGGACAGCCTGTGATCGCACTGTGCTGTAATGATTCCATTGCAGAAAAAACCATGAGCAATATCGTGGAAGTGAAGGCCCGTGGTGCTGAGGTATTGGCAGTTGCTTTCCGGGACGACACCAGAATCGTATCTCTTGCGGACGATATGCTGTATATCCCCAAAATTGATCCGCTGTTCAGTGCCGCAGTGGAAATCGTCCCCTTACAGCTGCTTGCCTATCATGTAGCACGGGAGAATGGCTGTGACATTGATAAACCAAAGAATCTGGCAAAATCCGTAACTGTGGAGTGAGGAACATGACAAAATATATATTTGTAACCGGCGGTGTGGTTTCCGGTCTTGGAAAAGGTATTACAGCCGCTTCTCTGGGTCGGTTATTGAAATCCAGAGGCTTGAAAGTCGCCGCACAGAAGCTGGACCCTTATATCAATGTAGATCCCGGCACCATGAGTCCCTACCAGCATGGCGAGGTCTATGTGACCGAGGACGGTGCGGAAACGGATCTGGATCTGGGGCATTATGAACGCTTTATCGACGAGGACTTAAATAAATATTCCAACCTGACCACCGGTAAGGTCTACTGGAATGTTTTGAACAAAGAAAGGCGTGGAGAGTATCTCGGCTCCACTGTGCAGGTCATTCCACATATAACCAACGAAATCAAGGAATTTGTCTACCGTGTGGGAAAACAGACCGATGCCGATGTGGTCATTACGGAAATCGGCGGCACCATCGGTGACATCGAATCTCAGCCCTTTCTGGAAGCTGTACGGCAAATTTCTTTGGAAGTGGGAAAAGAAAACAGTCTTTTCATCCATGTGACCCTGGTTCCTTTCCTGCGTGGTTCCGAGGAACATAAAAGCAAACCCACCCAACACTCCGTCCGGGAACTGCAGGGTATGGGTGTCAAACCGGATATCATTGTTCTGCGCTGCGATGAACCTCTGGAGGACAACATTTTCCAGAAAATCAGTATGTTCTGCAATGTTAAGCCTGACTGTGTCATTGAAAACATCACCATTCCGGTCCTGTATGAGGCACCGTTGATGCTGGAAAAGCAGAACTTCTCCGGGATCGTCTGTCGGGAACTGGGAATCCAGACACCCGCTCCCGATCTGACGGAATGGAAAGAGCTTGTAAAGAAAATCTATCACCGCAGCAAAACCGTTACCATTGGTCTGGTAGGAAAATATGTTCAGCTCCATGATGCCTACCTGTCTGTAGCAGAAGCCCTGCGCCATGCAGGATACGCGCTGGATGCAGATGTGGACATCCGCTGGATCGACTCCGAAACCCTGGCACCGGATACCTACCGGAACACATTGTCCGGTCTTGACGGCATTTTGGTTCCCGGCGGCTTCGGCAGCCGGGGCATTGAGGGAATGGTCCTTGCCGCGAAATTTGCCCGCGAGGAAACCGTCCCTTACTTTGGGATCTGCCTGGGTATGCAGATCATGGTCATTGAGTTCGCCCGGTTCGCTGGGCTGCAGGATGCCAATTCCGGTGAGTTTGCTCCGGATGCCGCCCATAAGGTCATTGATTTTATGCCCGGTCAAAGCGATGAGATCAACAAAGGTGGTACGCTGCGGCTGGGTGCATATCCGTGTATCATTGCCCCTGATACAACTATGCAGCGCTGCTACGGCACAAATCATATCAGCGAACGGCATCGGCACCGTTATGAGTTTAACAATGCATACCGCGCAATTCTGACCGATGCCGGTTTGACTTTAAGCGGCGTATCTCCCAATGAGCGTCTGGTGGAAACGGTCGAATTCCGTGACCGAGCTTTCCATGTGGGTGTTCAGTTTCATCCGGAGTTTAAGAGCCGCCCCAACAAGCCTCACCCGCTTTTTGTTGGTTTTGTAAAAGCAAGTCTGGAGGGTCAAAAATGAGCATCCATGAAGAATGTGGTGTCTTTGGTGTGTACAGCAGAACAACCGAGGAGGTAGCCAGTCTTGTCTATTACGGACTGTATGCACTCCAGCACCGTGGGCAGGAAGGCTGCGGGATCGTGGTCAACGAGGATGGTGTATTCACTTCCCACAAGGGTCTTGGCCTTGTCAGCGAAGTATTTACCCATGAGGAAATGCAGAAGTTTCCTCATGGTGAGATCGCTGTTGGTCACGTCCGTTACGGCACCACCGGCGGCAATAACCTGAGCAACTGCCAACCTATTCAGGTCAACCACCTCAAAGGAAAGCTGGCAATCGCCCATAACGGCAATTTAAGCAATGCCCTTCCCCTTCGTCAGCAGCTGGAACTGTCCGGCGCGATTTTCCATTCCACCTCTGACACGGAAACCATCGCTTATGTAATCACCAGAGAACGCATTTCCGCTCCCTCTATTGAGGAAGCCGTCAGCAGAGCAATGGAAAAATTAGACGGTGCCTACTCTCTGATACTGATGTCCGCCACGAAGCTGATGGCTGTCCGGGATCCCCACGGTTTCCGCCCATTATGTTATGGTCAGATGGCTGACGGCACCTATGTCGTTGCCTCCGAAAGCTGCGCCCTTCAAGCAGTAGGTGCAGAATTGGTTCGGGATATTCTTCCCGGCGAGATCTTGACCATTGACCGCAGCGGCGTTCATAGCGATCAGCGGCACTGCAGCACAGTTCCGAAAAAGCTCTGTATCTTTGAGCATATCTACTTCGCCCGCCCGGATTCTGTCATTGAGGGGGTCAGTGTTCATGATGCCCGGAGGAAAGCCGGTGCCATTCTGGCAAAAGCCCATCCAGTGGATGCGGATATTGTCATTGGTGTTCCGGATTCCGGTCTGGATGCCGCCCTGGGGTATTCCCAGCAATCCGGTATTCCCTACGGTATGGGACTGATCAAAAACAAATACATAGGACGCACCTTCATTTCTCCCGGTCAGGATCACAGGGTAGATCAGGTAAAAATCAAATTAAGTCCTGTGGAAAGCGTGGTGAAAGGAAAGCGGGTCGTTCTGATCGACGATTCCATCGTTCGCGGCACAACCTCCGCCAGAATCGTCACGCTGCTGAAAAACGCGGGCGCAAAGCAGATCCATATGCGTATCTCTGCGCCTCCTTTCCTGTATCCGTGCTATTACGGCACCGATATTGATTCTCAGGACCACCTGATCGCCTGCCACCACAGTGTAGAAGAAATCGCAAAAATCATTGGTGTGGATTCTCTGGGATATCTTCCCCTGGAAAACCTGGAAAATCTCTGCGGAAGCACAGACTATTGCAGTGCCTGCTTCTCAGGCCGGTATCCTACGGAAGTCCCCAAAGACACCAGAAAAGATCAGTTTGAGCAGAAGCTCTCTCTGGTGAAAGGCAGGAAACAATTATGATTCGGGAGTATGATAAAAAGCTCATCCTGGAAGATGGTACCGAATTTTATGGATTCGGATTTGGTGCGGATTCCGAAAAAATCGTTGAAGTGGTTTTCAACACTTCCATGGTGGGCTATCAGGAGATCCTTTCTGATCCTTCCTATACCGGACAGGCCGTTGTGATGACCTATCCGTTGATCGGCAATTATGGTATGTGCGCCGACGACTATGAAACAAACGTGCCGACCATCAGTGCTTTGATCGTTCGGGAATACAATGAACAGCCCTCCAATTTCCGGGCGGAAGAAACCCTTGAGCAGGTCATGCAGCGCTATGGGATTACCGGAATCGCCGGTGTGGATACACGCCGCCTGGCTCGGCACATCCGGAACAAAGGAACCTGCAAGGGACTGATTACCCAAGGCACCACCTCAAATCTGGCTGGCTTCGCCCGTCTGCTCAGCACCCCTCTCCCCACAAATCAGGTGGCACAGGTCAGCACAAAAGTGAACTGGATTTCCCCTGCCGAACATCCAAAATTCCATGTTGTTGCTGTAGATTGCGGGATCAAGCACAATATTATCCGCAGCCTGAATCAGCGGAATTGTAATGTAACCATTGTTCCGTGGAACATTCCGGCAGAAGAAGTGGAACAGCTCCATCCGGACGGAATCTTTCTTTCCAATGGTCCCGGAAATCCGGAGGATGTAACGCCGGTTATGGAACTGGTACGGCAGCTTCGAGGAAAATATCCGATTTTCGGCATCTGTTTGGGTCATCAGATCATTGCCCTGTCTTACGGAGCCAAAACCTACAAGCTGAAATTCGGTCATCGGGGCGGCAATCATCCGGTGAAGAATCTGATCACAGGAAAGGTTGAGATCACCTCTCAGAACCATTCCTATGCAGTGGATGCCGAAAGCCTTGCTGGCACCGGTCTGGAAATCACCCATGTCAATCTGCTGGATAAAACCGTAGAAGGTCTGTGCTGTGAAAAGGATCATGTATTCTGCGTCCAATACCATCCCGAAAGCGCACCCGGTCCCCAGGACAGCAGCTATCTGTTTGATGAATTTATCCGCAGAATGGAGGAATACAGCCATGCCTAAGAGAACGGATATCCATAAAATACTGGTCATCGGTTCCGGCCCCATTGTCATCGGTCAGGCGGCAGAGTTTGACTATGCCGGCACCCAAGCCTGTCTGGCGCTGAAAGAAGAAGGCTATGAAGTGATCCTCTGCAACTCCAATCCCGCCACCATTATGACGGATCCTTCCATTGCCGATAAGGTCTATATGGAGCCGCTTACACTGGAATACATTGCCCGCATCGTCCGCTATGAACGGCCCGATGCCATTATTCCCGGTCTTGGCGGACAGACGGGACTGAATCTTGCCATGCAGCTGGAAAAGAAGGGGATCCTGAAAGAATGTCATACCCAGATTCTGGGAACGCCCAGCAAAAGCATCGAACTAGCAGAGGACCGGGAACTGTTCAAAGAACTTTGCCAGCAGTTGGGAGAACCCGTTCTTCCATCCATGATCGCCAATTCCATGGAAGAAGGGCTGCAAGCAGCAAAGGAAATCGGTTATCCTGTTGTTCTTCGTCCTGCCTTTACCCTTGGCGGTACCGGAGGCGGCTTTGCAGATAATGAGGAAGAATTCCAGGAAATCATGAAAAATGCGCTGGTGCTCTCCCCTGTTCATCAGGTACTTGTGGAGAAAAGCATTAAAGGCTTCAAGGAAATCGAATACGAGGTCATGCGGGATGCCAACGATACTGCCATTACCGTTTGCAATATGGAAAACCTAGATCCTGTTGGTATTCATACCGGTGACTCCATTGTGGTATGCCCCTCCCAGACACTGACCAACAAAGAATACCAGATGCTTCGTGACTCCGCCTTAAAGCTGATCCGGGCGCTGAAGATTCAGGGCGGATGCAATGTTCAGTTTGCTCTCGATCCCAATTCCTTCCAGTATTACCTGATTGAAGTGAATCCCAGAGTGTCCCGCAGTTCTGCCCTTGCCTCCAAGGCCAGTGGTTATCCCATTGCCCGCGTCTCTGCAAAAATATGTATCGGCATGACACTGGATGAAATTCCCCTTGCCAATACCTGCGCTGCCTTTGAGCCTGCACTGGATTATGTGGTCACAAAAATGCCACGGTTTCCATTCGATAAGTTCTCCGATGCCAACAACCGCCTGGGAACGCAAATGAAAGCCACCGGCGAAACCATGAGTATCGGCAGAACCTTTGAAGAAAGTTTGCTGAAAGGCATCCGGTCTCTGGAAATCGGTATCCACCACCTGCACATGAAGAAGTTTGACCAATGGAGTCAAAAGGAGCTGCTGGATTACATTTCCATCGGCACGGATGACAGGATCTATGCCATCGCACAACTGCTTCGCTTGGGCGAGTCTGTCTATGAGATCGTAGCCGCAACCGGAATCGATGCGTTCTTCATCCGAAAAATACGAAACATTGTCGATATGGAATCCCTGCTGGAATGTCAGAAAATGGATACAGCCGCACTGTTCGCTGCCAAAAAGATAGGATTCTCCGACAATGCGGTGGCTGAAATTTGGGGTGTATCCGAAAAGCGGATCCTAACTTTTCGGAAAGAGAAAAACATTTTGCCCTGTTACCGGATGATCGACTCCTGCGCCGGAGAGTTTGACAGCTATATTCCCTATTTCTATTCCACCTACGAATCCGAGAACGAATCTGTCGTGTCAAAGCGCAAAAAGGTCATTGTCCTTGGCTCCGGCCCAATTCGCATTGGGCAAGGCGTAGAATTTGATTATTCCACCGTTCATGCCGTGCAAACCATCCAAAAAGCCGGGTATGAGGCCATCATTATCAATAACAACCCGGAAACCGTTTCCACAGACTACACCTGCTCCGACAAGCTCTATTTTGAGCCACTGACCGTGGAGGATGTCTATAATATCGTATCTCTGGAGCAGCCGGAAGGTGTCATTGTTTCTCTTGGTGGACAGACAGCCGTCAATCTGGCCCAACCGCTGCACGATTTGGGGATCACACTCATCGGAACCGACTGCGCCGCCATTGAAAAGGCGGAAAACCGGGATGTATTTGAAAAGCTGCTGCTCCAGTTGAACATTCCGCAGCCCCCCGGAAAAGCCGTTACCTGCATAGAAGCTGGCATTTCTGCCGCAAAGGAAATCGGTTACCCGGTTCTGGTTCGTCCCAGCTTCGTTCTCGGAGGTCGGGCCATGCAGATCGTCTCCAATGAAGCACAGCTTCGGCATTATCTGCGTACTGCGGTTGAGATTGACGAGGAAAAGCCGGTACTGGTGGATAAGTATATCCAGGGCAAGGAAGTGGAGATCGATGCCATCTGCGACGGCAAGGATGTATTCGTTCCTGGTATCATGGAACTGGTGGAGCGTACCGGCGTTCACTCTGGCGATTCCATTTCCGTCTACCCATCCTTCTCTATCTCCAATAATGTCAAAGGAATCATTCTTCAATACGCAAAGAAGCTGGGTCCCGCCATTGGGATCCGGGGATTATTCAACATTCAGTTTATCGTTGACAGCAGTGACAATGTATACATCATTGAAGTCAATCCCCGCTCCTCCCGCACCGTCCCGTTCCTGAGCAAAGCCACCGGATATCCCCTTGCGGATATCGCTACCCTGGTTGCCCTTGGAAAATCGCTGAAGGAACAAGGCATCTATGACCTGTATCCCGTAGAAAAGAATCGTTTCTTCGCAAAAGCCCCTGCTTTTTCCTTCTCAAAGCTCCGGGGACTGGATGCCTACCTGTCTCCGGAAATGAAATCCACCGGTGAGGCTATTGGTTATGACAAATCCCTTACCCGGGCCCTGTATAAAGCATTGCAGGCTTCCGGCATGAAGCTGCAAAACTATGGTACCGTGCTTGCCACTATTTCCGATGAGGATAAGGAAGAAGCGCTTCCCCTACTCCGCCGCTTTTATCAGCTTGGATTTAACATCGAGGCAACGATTGGTACTGCGGTTTTCCTGCGGCAAAACGGGATCAAAACCCGGATACGTGCCAAAGTGGATGATGGTTCAACGGAAATTCTGGATTCCATCCGTTCCGGTTATGTGAGCTATGTCATCAACACCATGGATGTCCGCAGTGAAGATGTCCACACAGGCTCCAGCCAGATCCGCCGGTGTGCTGTGGAAAACGGCGTAACGATGCTCACAGCCCTGGATACCGTCCGGGTGCTGCTGGATGTGCTGGAAGAACTGACTCTGGGGATCTCCACCATTGATGCGTAAAGGAGGAAAAAATGTCCTTCCAGGAAATGGAATCCCATATATTTTTAATGCCGGATTATTATTTGCACTTTTCCTGCAAAATGGGGAAATGCCGGTCTGCCTGTTGTGTTGGATGGCCAATCTCCATTTCCATGCAGAACTATTTCCACCTGTTGGGAATGAATTGTCCCAAGTACCTTCGCAATAAGCTGGACATCGGATTGCGCGTTTATGAGCATCCCGACAAAGATCGTTATGCGTATTTTACACCGGATTATCATGGGGATTGCCCACTGCGTATGGCCGATGGGCGCTGTTCCATTCATGCCGAAATGGGTGAAGAAGTTCTTCCTGATATTTGCCGCTTATATCCCCGTGGAATCCGTGCAGAAAACGGTCTATACGAATGTTCCTGCGCAAACAGTTGCGAAGCGATTTTGGAACTTTTGCTTGCAAAGAAGGAGCCAATCACTTTTTTCAAAAAGTCTCTGTCCATTCCGTTGCCCCCTATGGCAGAGCGGACAACCTTCTTTGAAACATTTGGGCTCAGTCAGGAAATCAGGCTCAATCTTATCTCCATTATTCAGGATCGCAAAGTACCCCTTCCAGACCGCTTCATCCTATTGGGCAGATATCTCGATAAAATTGATGTATCGATTCAGTCTGAGCACAGACGTGATCTGGAATATTTTCTCCGGGAGCCTATTCCCTGTCAGCATCATTTCCCAGAAGTATGTACAAATCAGATGCTGGAAAGCCTGCGAATTACAAAGGAAATGCTAATCCGTTTGGATGAAAGAAGCAATAGCATTTGTTCCTATGGGAAGTCCGCAATCCAATATTACAGTGCGGAAGGTGATATTCTCTCAAGATATACCTCTGCAAAAGCACATTTTGAAGCATTATTTGCAAATTGGGAAGTATTCTTCGAGAACTGGCTGGTAAATCATATGTTTTTCTCTCAATTCCCTTTTCAGGACCGACCTGTAAGTCTCCGCGAAGAATATTACGCAATCTGTGCCCTTTATGCAATTCTCCGGTTTCTTGCGCTTGGTTGGATGGCAGAGCGAACCAACACATCCGATTTGATCGATGCCATGGCTGCTGCGTTCCGACTGATTGACCATACTAACTTTGATCGCTATGCTTCCTATATGCTGGTGCAAATGGGTTTTACAGCTACCGACCAAATCCAGGCTCTGGTTTGTTTGTAAAAGTTTCGTATGAATTGTAGGAGGTAATTATGAAGTTTCATGCCGAAGAAATGACAAATGCCCTGATCCACTGGATCAGGGCATGGTTCTGGAAGAATGGCCGGGGATGCAATGCCGTCATTGGCATATCCGGCGGTAAGGACAGCTCGGTTTGTGCAGCGTTATGTGCAGCTGCTCTTGGCAAAGAGCGTGTGATCGGTGTTCTGATGCCCAACGGAACTCAAAATGATATCCCGGACAGCTATCAGCTTGTTGCCCATCTGGGCATACGCAGTGTAATCATAAACATTGAAGGCGCAGTAAATTCCATCCGGCAGCAACTGGCAGAATCCAGTATCTCTCCCACCTCGCAGGCTGGCATCAACCTTCCCCCAAGGATCCGCATGGCTGCACTTTACGCAGTATCCCAGTCCATGAACGGACGGGTCATCAATACCTGCAACCTGTCTGAGGATTGGGTAGGATATTCCACACGGTATGGCGACAGCGCAGGTGATGTCTCCCTTCTCGGAAAACTGACTGTTCAGGAAGTCAAAGCCATCGGAAGGAATCTGGGATTGCCGGAAAACCTGATTGGAAAGACACCTTCTGACGGTCTGTGCGGTACGACAGATGAACAAAAACTGGGTTTTTCCTATGCCGTTCTGGATCGATACATCCGTGAGGGCTATTGCGAAGATCCTGCTATCCGAGAAAGAATCGATAGGCTGCATCGTGCCAACCGGTTCAAAATGGAAACCATGGAAGTATTTCCTTCCGGACTGGAGGAATTACCATGGTCAGAGATTTAACTGTAGGTAGCCCCGGCAGCATCTTGTGGCGTTTTTGCCTGCCTATGTTCGGCAGCATTATATTTCAGCAATTATATAATATTGCTGACAGCCTGGTAGCCGGTCAATTCATCGGTGAAAATGCTTTGGCAGCGGTAGGAAATGCATACGAAGTGACATTGCTGTTTCTGGCAGTATCTTTTGGATGCAATATCGGCTGCTCCGTAATTGCGGCACAGAAATATGGTGCCAGACAGTATGGAGAAATGAAAACTGCTGTATTTACATCCCTCATTGCCGCTGCCGCACTGTGTTTGACGTTGATGCTGTTTGGAACCATAAGCCTTGATTCCCTTCTTCAATGGATCAAAACGCCGGAAAACGTATTCTCGGACTGCAAAGCCTATCTAAAAATCTATATTCTGAGTTTACCCTTTGTCTTTTTCTATAACGTTGCCACAGGCATCTTCACAGCTCTCGGTGATTCCAAGACACCGTTCTTTTTTCTGGCTTTTTCTTCTCTTGCCAATATCGGAATGGATATCCTGTTTGTTACAGTATTCTCCATGGGTGTCCCCGGTGTTGCCTGGGCCACACTGATTTGCCAGAGTATCAGCTGCATACTCTCAATCGTACTGGTATTGAAAAAAGTCATCCGGATTCCATCTGAGGCTTTTTCCGTTTTCTCTTTGAATACACTGAAAAAGTTCACTGTCATTGCTGTTCCAAGCATGCTTCAGCAACTGTTTATTTCCATTGGTAACATCATGATTCAGGGGATCATCAATCCCTATGGTTCCGGTGTTATAGCAGGCTACTCGGCGGCAGTTAAGCTGAATAATCTGGTTATCACATCCTTCACCACCATAGGAAATGGCATTTCCAACTTCTCTGCACAGAATATGGGCGCAGGATATGCAATTCGCGTAAGGCAAGGTTATCATGCAGGATTAAAAATGGTCTGGCTCATCAGTATTCCGCTGACACTGTTATATTTCTTTGGCGGACAGTTTCTGATCCGGCTGTTCCTGGAATCCGGAACCGTGAACGCATACGAAACCGGAATTCTGTTCTTAAAAATTCTATCTCCCTTCTACCTGATTGTTTCCACAAAGCTGGCTTCCGATGGTGTCCTGCGGGGCTGCGGCAAAATGCGGGAATTTATGATCTGTACCTTCTCTGATCTGATTCTGCGTGTTTTACTCGCTTATCTTCTTTCCCAGCAGTTTGGCAGCATCGGAATCTGGCTGGCATGGCCAGTCGGATGGATCGTGGGTATGGTATTGTCCTGTTTTTTAACAAATCCATCTAAGCAAAAAAAGAAAAGCAGCCTTTCGGCTACTTTTCCTGTGCAGTTCCTATTAAGGCTTTCGCAGTTGCTTTGACAACTTCCAGAGAACGTTCATCGCAATTGTAAAGCATCCGGAGGAGGTCTTCTATCTCAGAATCTTTGGTCGGCTTCCTAGGGTAGAAGATCAAATCCGGATCAATATGAAGTACCTGTATTATTTTATGTAATACCTCAAAGCTGGGCTTTTTCCCTTCGTTTTCGATGCGATAGATGTAACGGTCGGTTACGCCAACCAGTTCCGCGAGCTTTTCTATCGTCATGTCCGATTTCTGCCGAGCCTGCTTTACTACATTCCCAAGCATGTCAGTATCTGTATGTACCATCCGTTCACCTCCATATATCATTTTACGGATTTATAACGGATTGATAATGGCACATCAGTTCAAATATATAAGAACTAAGAAACCTCTGATTTAATCCGCACTACCAAATAGGTTCCAGATATGGTATAATAACTC
>ERZ1032130.116-NODE-116-length-23702-cov-14.161881_pt1 | contig 23702 bp, 22 predicted proteins | sample MGYA00517879_ERZ1032130 | MGnify/ENA primary metagenome ERZ1032130 (study PRJEB33719, sample SAMN04262597) | wastewater metagenome | biome: rural village; feature: animal feces; material: feces | host: Bos taurus | place: El Salvador | collected 2012-01-31 ...
GGGTACTGTACTTTTTGGAGCCCTTTTTATGCAGTTTCTAATTGACAAACACACTCTAGCATAAGGTTGAAAAACATCTGTAGTTTAAAACTGGTGAAGTCATCCTCAATTTTCTGTTTTACAATTGCAATATTAACTAATTCAGAAGCAGATTTAGTGCTCAGATCAACGTAAACAAGTCGGTGTGACTCTCTTCCTGTCGCTGCAAACGGTAATTCTCCATAGCTTTCACCAATATACATTTTGGCGTCCTTGCTTTCAATTCTCCTGTGAAAATAAGCAAGTTCAATAAGGATTCTATCCTTAAGCGGACGCTTTCTGTCTTGGTAATATTTTTTGTAATAGTTAATTGCGCGGTGGTTTGCAAGACGGGCAAATTCATGATCCTTGATATATGGCAAGACACTCAATACAAATGCTTTCTGTAATCTTTCCAAAAAATGAAGGTTACGTGTATGCATTTCCATTCGGAGCTTTGCGAATTCATCCAATAACAATTGACAAAGTGAATCGCTCACTTCATAGATTGTAGTCATCCCTAATGCAATCAATCTCTGCTTTAATTTTTCGATGTCTGTTTTTGCGTTTTCAAAAAATGCTTGTTCGGCAGCAAGTATTTCTTGACACTTCGAAGCATCCTCCTGTGCCGCATCTACAGCAAAATTCTTAAGGACAGGATTCCTAACTTTATCTGTATATGCTGTTTTGCAAAGAAGGCGCATCTTATTCCTGAGTTTCCCATCCTTTCGATTATACTCATCACTATTCACAAAATGCACGGGTGTCATTAATTTGCTTAATCGTGCAGGTGTCGTGAAAATATAATCCAATCTGTTAACTCTTCCGATAAGGTTAATCAAGTCTTTTTCAGACAAATTGTTGCCGCTTAAAATAAATAGAGAGTCAATTGGCAAATTTATACCTTCTAGAATTACTTTATTTGCAACTAGATATCTTAATTCTGGAATCGAAGCAAATTTGAATTCCAAGTATTCTTTAACAGAGTCTGGCATTTTTCCGTGAAGATACACAAGTCCCTTAGATAAATAATCAATTGCAACGAAATCTTTGTGCACACAATTTGCAAGGTTGTCCTGAATTTCTTTGATAGCTTCTGATGTTATATCCCCTAAATGCTTGGCGAACGAGAAGGAAAATTGCTCGATTTTTCGCGGGGTATATAAATAGCAGAAGTTTTTTTCTGTAGCATAAGACGTTATGTAAGAAAAAAGGCTAACGGCTGTTCCCGTTTCGTAAGCATCATCCACAAAACGATTATATCGGTAACACTTTCCATCGGAAGTATATTCAAAGAGTTCCGGTTCCTTCATATTTGAATGGATTCTTTGTTCAAATATATGCTGTCCTTCGATTAGAGCGAGATTTCCCGCATCCGCGAGCAACGGAGACAAATAAATATTCTTAGCAACCGGACAGCGCTGTCTATTTAGCTTAATTAAGCGTGATAAAAGGATTGAACGAGAATCTCTCTCTAAAAGGCGATGCGCTTCATCAATATACAGGCTATCAAATCCCCAAGAATTCTGGTCAAGCAATCGCAGGGCTCGTTCCTGAGTAAGTACCGCAATGAAGCTTTCTTCCCCGCTATACATTTCATCGTGAATTAATATCTTAGTGTGAAAATTTTGTGATCTCAACGATCGATATGTTTGCATAAGAAGTGATTTGGTGGGGACAATAATTGCTACTTTTTGTGGAGTAGCCCACCGGGTTCTAATATTTTCAAAGATAACACTACTCTTACCAAACGACGTAGGTGCAATATAGCAAAAATCAGGCGTTTGGCAGCTAAGCAATTTCTCTCGAGACTGTTTTTGATCGAGCGTTTCAATCAGATCGCCTTTTCTATATTCCTCTTCAATGCGCATATGGAGCAATGCATCAGAGATGTTGCCAAAGTCGATTTTCTTTTCTGAAGTTATTGCTTGTGCTATGGGGTAATACCCCATGTTGACACAATAGTCATACAGTGGCGCATAATCCGAGAAAACGATTGCGTATTTTAAAATGATCGAATATGCCAGTTCATTATATGACTTCAAACGTCTATCTTCTTTGTATTTTCTCAAACAAATCAAGGCTGTTGTAAGCAAAAATGTCTTTTCTTCATTGCTTAATTCATTTGGAGAAACAGTAAGTTTGCGCATAGCGGCAGCGTACATCGGGATGGTCTTAAGGCTATGTATCTTCTTGTCGTCGTCCACAATACTCACCCCTTATGAATGTAATCAATGAATAGATCAATCGACCTTTGAGTTACGCAAATAACATGAACACTTTTACCTTTAAGCTTGTCTGCAAACTCAAGAATTTCATTTTTAATTTTATCGTGATCATATGCGTTCCATATTCCAGATAAAAAAACAGTTCCACACGGCATCGTATTGAATTCTTCAATAGATCTGAATTTTCCGTTTATAAAATCATTGGCAAGCTTTTTAATATTTTTACGAATTTGCTCAGCAGTTCCAACGTCACAGTGGGAAGCATGCGAATACGCCTCTTGCCAAGGATTGTTAGGACGTTCTCGCTTGCCGGAAGGATCCTTACCAGATACTTTTTTCGAAAGGTCGCTCATAGCTAGCTTTACTTTATCTGCGTGGGTGACATTCTGAGACTCGGCAAACCCCGCTTTGCTTTCCATTAGCCATTCTGCGCCATTCATAGAATATAACCCGTCAAATCCTTTTTTTATCGAATTTTCCTCCAGATTGAGATACATACACTCTTGCGTGAAACCATTAAGCCTAATATACAGGTGAACAAAGAACTCTGCAATTGCACCCGCAATCCACTCATCATTTTTGGATGAAAACAAATCAGATACTCTGCGTTTTACCGTTGCAATGTCCGTTCCGGATGCTCCCTCACATATGTCTACAAAATTCTCGTTTAATGCAAACAATAGAGAAGCATCAATATTTTCTATATCTATGACTGTCAGATGTATTCTGCCATCAATCACAAACTCATCACAGCATGTAGGAAACATAATGCCTCTCCAATCTCATGGCAGAATTAAAGCTCTTTAATTCCACATAGTTTCAAGTAATTAAATATCTCATCATAACACGCGCTTTTGCGTGTGCAATCTTCCTCTTCATCTACTCCGTTAGGTACAAAAATCACCATACCCTGGCGCGCTCTTGTAAGCAACACACGATAAGAGTTCACGAGATATCTCTTTTGGTCAGCCTTGTTTCGGTGCATCCATTTCGTGCCGCGGAAGCTGTAGTGATCCCACTCTTTGTGATTTTTTCGACGAAGATCTTGATCCCAGCATACAATTGCCCAGTCAATTTCGAGACCCTGAACTTTAAATTCGCTTGCTACGATTTCCAGCATATTAGAAGAGCGAAGATCATCACTTGGTGCCAGAAACCAGTTCTTTACATCAATTTCTGTGGAAACATAAATCCCTTCTGGTTTCAAACGTTGCGCACTGCTACATGCTAATACGCCGCAACGTTGTGATCCGCGCACCTGGCTCCGAACCCAAGCTTTTGCCTTGGAATAATCACGTGTCAGATATACGGGATATTTTTCAGCAATCTCATTATAGATTCGTTTGGCTTCTTCTGGATTGTTGTTCAGCAAGTTATCAACGAATTGGCATTGCTTGTCTGCGCGGAAAGAACGTACAGATGTCTTGAGATGAAGCGGCAATCTTTCGTGACAGCGAGGACAACTACGGATCATTGCGGCATCGATATCCTTATCTTCTGTCTGAGCAAAAATTGCCGGCGAATAGAAAAGCTCCCACTCTGTAAATTCTTCGATACCGCATCGGAACCATTCATTGATTCCTACTTCACCATCATAAATGTCTTGTCCCAATCCAACCAAGCAAATCATGACAGCCCAGTCTTTATGTCTATCCATGATGCGATACAAAAGTTTTGGCTCGCTGATAGATAAATCTGGATCACCTTTGTGCTTAGCGGACATTTTCTGTTCGTTCCACACTCGTTGGGCTTCATCAAAAATTAGGATCTTCTCTGCAGTTGGATTTTGTTCTCTAACATTATCTCTCTTAAATGCAAAGGAACTTTGAATCAATGCATTAATGGCAACTTCAGTTGTTCTATTCTGCTGTTTTTTCTCTCGTACGCTTTTCTTGAGAGCTTCTCGAAGCACCTCAACAAGTGGACCGTTTCCTGAAAGATATACGCTCAAGTTTTCGTCTCCGCGGTGTAAATTCTTTGCTACAACATCGAGTCCAACCAACGTTTTTCCCGCCCCAGGAACTCCAGTTACAAAACAAACACATTTCCTCTTATTGGTTCTAGCATATTCAATTACGCTTTCAATTTCTGCTTCACAGGCATCGATATCATTTTGTCCAGCTTCGGAATTCGCAATTTCGCTAATATCATGCGTGGTATATGCTTCTACAGCTGCTGCAATAATGGTTGGTGTAGGATGATAAGGGGAGTTAAACCATAGCTGGAAGTCAATCTCTTCATCACTGCCGTATAAGCCAGTCAGCTCAGCTACCTTAGGAATAAGAGTTTCGATATTTTCCCGCTGAAGATGTATCTGTTTGTCTGGATAGCATCCGATTGACTGAGGCTTTTTGTACTTAGGCGCGTTGGTTGCGATCAGAATCGGACAAACGTACAGATCTTCAGACTCTTTATGGAAATTCTTAATATCGACAGCATAATCTTCTGCCTGCTGGGCATCCTGGGCCGTAAACACGTCTTTTCCATTTTTAAATTCAAGAGAAAAGACCATATGGCGGATCAAAAGGATAACATCAATACGTTTTCCAAGGCGAATAATGTCGTACTCAAAAATGATGTCACCCTCCATACCACAGGCACCCAGACGTTCCTGAAGCTGCAGAATTTGGTTTTCCCATGCATCAGACTGATCTTTGTTGATTTCAAATGCATGCTGTACGAGCTGTCCAACGATGGAGGCAGACGTATCTCTAATGAATCCAGGAATGGAGTTGCAATAATAAGCTTTTCCATTCTGTGTGGAAAAGGTATATTTGTCCATATGAGATATGCCTCCTCTATATGTATTTTCATTTGCTTCTATCGATGTGCATGCCTTTTCGGATTTCCTGCTCAAGAGCGCGCAGATGTTCATCGCGAACCTTCTTCTTGAGTTGACATTCCCATATAGTAAGAACATTCCATCCCATGGCGCGTAAATCCTCTGCATTTCTTTGGTCACGGTCTACATTGCGTTGAATCTTCGGCCACCAGTAATCTTCATTAGATGATGGCCAAACAAATCTTGGGCAGTCATGTTTGTGCCAAAAGCAGCCATTTACAAAGATGACCGTTTTGTACTTAGGCAGTACAATGTCTGGACACCCTGGGAGTGTCCGGACATTCTTTCTGTACCGAAATCCTTTGGAAAACAGATACTTGCGCACAATTTCTTCTGGTTTTGAGTTCGTGCTGCGAATTCGGGACATATTCTTGCTTCGAACTTCCTTAGAATGATTATCAGCCATTTTCCTTCACAACCGGGTTCGTGTTTCTGCTCAACGTTTGAGCTAGCTTTTTAGCAATTGATTTTGCCATTATGGGAGGCACAGCATTACCAACCTGCTGATACTGCTTGTCTTTGGAACCACAGAAAACAAAACTATCGGGGAATGTCTGCAGCCTAGCTGCCTCACGAACACTGATCGCACGGTCAAGCGTGGGATGGATCCACATAGACTTTCTTACATTCACAACTGTTCCGCTGGGCTCATCGTAGTTGAGACGAAGATAGATCGTGTTTTGCGTACGCGATGCATCCGTGTATGTGTTAGTCTTAAGTTCTTCCTTCAGTGCGTGGAAGTTTTCACCCTGTTTCAATGCTTTAAACCGTTCCATAGCGGTATCAGTTGTTTTCGTAACAATGTGATTTTTTAGCACCGGTGCATTACGAAGTGCCATAGCAAGATCGCCAAGTCCCTCTCGTGGTTCGAGAAGGATTCCATCTCTATCTTCCTGCAAGGTATGCACAGCAGCAACATCTTCTAGATCTTCTATCGCATCTCTGACAGTACGGTATTTCTTTCCAGTAAACTGACCGACAGGAAGTGCAATTTCAGGAGATATCTTTTGCTTTATACCCATAATGACAAATCTCATACGCTTTTGAGGCGCTCCAAAATCAGCTGCGCAAAGAATATCGCTGGTAAAAACATATCCGTTTTCTGGAGCTTCCAGTATTCCCTTGATATAATCAAAGACCGCAAAAGAACGAATATTGGCAATAATTCCATTGCCTTCGGTATAGGAATCAACCAGAATATTATTATCAATAATTTCTAAAGATTTGCTTAACATTCTCTGCAGCATAATTGCAGGTTCAATAGCCTCTTTGAGCGTAGATGCCTCTAGAGCTCCTTGATAGTAGTCTGAAACTGCAGAAAATGCACGTCTGGATTCGCAGGAAATGTGATCAATTGCTTCAGCTTCTAAATGAGACACTGCAATCGGAAGCAAGTATTTCTTATGTTTTTCCAACGCCGCCTTCATTTTCGTAATGTTTTTTGTTGCCTTATAAATTACATTCAGCTCGAAATAATGATCATCTGGCCAGAGAGCGCTTTTAATTTTTTGGGGATCCTGAATCAACTCAATGGCACCGTCAAAAATATACTTTTCATTTAGTAAATGCAACGGCGTTTCTTTTGCTGCAATTTGATATTTTTGGATCAGTTCAGTATCATTCTTCTCCATGAAAAAACGGTGCACATCCGAGCGGAGCATGCTGACATTTTCCATAACAAATGCTTTTGGCTGCAACTCAATAATTGCTCTGATATACTGCTTAACCAGCATATTATTTTTGCTTATTGCATGATTTTTCTGCCGATTTGCGTTGGAAAATCCCTGACAGGGGGGGCCGCCGATGACAACGTCAATTGGTCCGTGCTTTTCAACGATTTCTGCATAATTGGCGGAGCAAACATCACCCAGAACTTCCACTCCGGGGTGGTTTTTGCGATAGGTATCCTGCATATATGGACTGTTTTCAAAGGCAACTTTGATAGTATATTTTTGAGTTTGCTGGAATCCAAGGCTTAGCCCGCCTGCTCCTGCAAACAAATCAATTACTGAATACATTTTCTGACTCTCTCCTGATCACTTGTTTTTTGCTTCAAAACGTTGCTGAAGCAGCTCCCAGCAATCTTCCTTTTTGCACCATTGTCCGATATTGACGCCGGGGACAGTAGGATTCTGGAAATGTTCCCACACTTGATATGCAAGAGACTCGATAACTTTTGCAGTTTCTGCGTTGATATCTTGCCTGTTCCAAATCTCTTGAGGATCAATCAGGTGAGAGTAATATTTGCCAATCAAGGCAACAGTATAGTAATTCTGCTGCGCCTTAAAACCACCGAATTTAAGGTTCTTAATGATGTCATCGCATCGGTTGAATAAAATAACACGGGAGATCATTTCGATGTAGCTCTGCTCCGAAGGCTCAGGGAATTCTCCTTTGGAAATCATGTCTGAGAAGAACACAAAGTTTGTCTCTAGGCCTTTGCTTACGATGTGCGGGAAACCTTTCCATGCCATTACGCATTTAGCGGCAACAGTTTTTGAAACACATCTGTTCTTGGGACAGTGAGCCTTGAACTGATCCTTTGCGGATTTGGTTGGCTGCCGACTAAGTTCAACAAGGTACTGTCCGCGTGCACGCTCGTAGAACCAAAGATCCAGAGACTTTCCCTTTACAACAGGGATGTAAGTGTTCCGGGAAAGACGCTCCATTTTTACATGATAAGCGTCATTTGCGTTAAAGTCAGACATGTTGATCTTATTTTGACTGTTGGCGTACTTAGAAATGTTATGGATAATGTCCTCAGCCTGTTCTTTGGACTTGATTACAGAAAGCTTAATCTGAACATTGACCTTATCCAACGGAAGCTTAGCTTGAAAAGCATTGTAAATAGATGCTGTTGTTTGTCCGCCATTTACAATCTGCCAACCAGTAATCTCTGTAATCGTGACTAAATCGCCAGAACTGCTTTCTTCATCGATGACAATACTATCCGCAACGGTAGAAATGCCGTTGTTGTAAGCCATAAACATTTCAGGTTCATTGGCTAGGGAAACCTTAATTCCTTTATTGACCTTTCCTGTTGCCTGCAGGAAAGAACGGACATTCTTCTGAATAAGGTCTTGTCCTTCGTCTTTATAGATTCTGGCAAGAAGATCACCGGAAATGACACCAATATAGCAATCATAAATCTCATTGTCGCCCTTAACCTTAATCAACGGCAGAGGTGCACTATACTTCTTCTTCAGCTTTACAACAAGCTGCCTTTCGATAGCGGTGCCGCTGAAGACACTTTGGTACAGTCTTTCAATATCCCAAACGTCAAATTTGATCGTAATCTTACCATGATGGCTATCTTCGGGGATGAACTGAATCGTCTCGTCATTGGTTAACAGAATAATGTTAACTGTCTCGATATCTGCTTTATGAGATTTTATGAACTCATATGCTTGATAACCGTCACTGGATTCTTCCAGATCATCAAAATAGTCTGTTTGGCAGGTTTTGTAGAACTTTAACGCTTTTCTCAATTGCTTATCTATTTCTGTCTTTTTGATCTTTTCAGGTGATCCTTTAGATTGGTATTTACTTACAAGCAATGTGAGGGAATGAAAATACTCACTGAATGCATAACCGTCAAGGCGCATGTTCTCAGAATCTCTTTTGAAATCTACAAGAGTACAGTCGGAAACAAGCGTTTCCCCAGCTTCTGTAAGATAGGACAAAAACAGAGTTTTGAAGGCTGCGTTAACGGAAATAGGACCGTTATTTTTAACATAGTCCTGAATTTCCTCGCGAAGCTCGCCATAGAATTCCAAAATCTTGTCGTTAAGCATCAACAGTCCCCCCTTTCAACATAGTGAATACAACCGACCTCTCCTGTGCGAAGGGCATGCATTGTGATATACCGACTGCATATGTCAAGTCAGCGATCCCTGCAGGGATCTCTTTTTTGATAATCCTTGGGAACCCCTCGGTAATCCCAAAGTAATAATGATCCCGGACAAAGTATCCCGTCGTATAGTGTTCGTCAGCTTCATCTAAATAACCATATTTTTGAACTTTGGTATTGAATTGCTGAAGTGTATTCTGCGATGCAAATAAATGCTGCCGAATGCGCGCAATAATTTCGGGTAATTTCTCGCCAGTGCTTTGACTTTTTCTAAACGCATAGAATCGCAGAAAGAGCTTGCCGGGCACGTCACTGTTATCCAGCTGATATTCACTGCTGATATGAGCAAAGTAAGGTGCCTGTGTACCGGTTGTTTTTACTTCGACTGCATTCGATGCAATATAGAAATCGTGTGTTTCGTCGTTACTGCCGGCCCAATGGGAAACTGCCGATTCACCCAATTCTTCTAAGCATTCTTCAAGGAACAGCAACTCGCCATAGAGTCCTTGCTGCCGCTCGGGAGACATAAGGAGATCCTTGTCGGATAGAAAGAAGTCTTTCCATTTGGTTAAGACAGCGTAGATAATGGGCAGTGCATCTCCTGCTTTGGGTGCTCTCGCAAGCTCAGATCGCAGATCTTCCACGACAATTTCGAAAATATAGCTTTCGCTTTGTGGTAATTGCGTCAACCCAACGTAATTGCAGTTTTTGCCATATGCCGGCAAAGTAACAATCTGAATATCAATGCCTTTCCATCTCGGGAACGCTTTTTTGGCAGAACTCTTTCCAATAGAGAAATACGCAGCACGCATACCAGAGGCGACATGAATTGCAAAGGCAATATCGATCCCGCTCTTCTCGGTTATTTTCCGCATAGCCTGCGGTGCAGAAACACTGCCTTGCTTTGCAATGTCGGCGTGTATTTCCTTGTAAATATCAGCCGTAAAACTCATCGTTATCTTTCTCCAATGCAATATCGTTCATGCGGTACGATTGCAGATTTCCCTTGCCCTGGCGGTCAGGGAATACTGCTGCGAAACCAAAGGGTGTTTTGTGACTGCCCTTTCGTTTAGTAAGCTCTCCTGCATCGGCGATAGGGTAAAGCAGAAGCAGGCCCTTTTCGAATGGACGTGTATTCTTTCTGATCAACTCATTTACTTTCGTTACAGAGTCATCATCCTTGTACTGATCACGCAGTGCGTCAACATCATCAAGAAGCGTTTGCGGGTAATCAAAGTATTCGTGTCCAGCAGATGTCATTGTGTGAATAGAGCAGGTAGTGTCATACGAGGATACGCCCTTGCCTTCCTCTCTAAAGATACCGCCGCCAACTGTTATGTCTGCAATACCAAAAGGAGTTCCGTTGTCAACGTTAAGTAAGCAAACAGTCCAGTTTTTTACGCCTCCGATGCCATCAGCGTTAAGTGTTCGGACGTAATCAGCCATATATTTGCTGTTGGCTCGTGTTGCAGTCTTGGATGTTTCATAATTTTCGAAGAAATTAGCTACATCGTATGCAGACACATTTTCCCAGAAGTAATGCTTGCCGGGAATGGCTCTGCCATGTGTTGCCTGATACTGATCAGCTGTGATTCTGCAATGCTTAATAGACAGCAGCAGATTTTCAACCGCAGCGAAGTTACGATCATATTGCTCTCCGTCAATATCAAACACACGTGTCTGACTGAGCTTGCAGCTGAAGTCCCGCTTAATCTCATAACCGGTACGTAACTTATTCTTGCTGGTAATCTCCAATGTCGGATGAGCAGCTACACGCAGGCCGAACTCTTTGGGTGTTTGAACAACACTGTTCATAAAGTCAAATTGTGCAGCCAAATCCTCTGTTGCCATAGAAATATGTGCAAACAATCCGTTCAGCCTGGGAGTTGTAAAGAGTCGGCATGCATCCAGGTATCCGGGGCGGAAGCCAAACCAACGGCCCATCTGCATCAAGGTATCATATGTGTTAGAGTTTCGGGTAAAGTAACTGACTGTCAGGCCTTCCAGCGTCAGACCACGGGACAACTTATCGCCGCCGATAACAATAACATTGAATGGCTTACCTTCGTGGTTTTTATAGAGAAGTGCATCTTTACTCTTGCCGTTTACACTGTAAATGGTAATTTCCTTCTTGGTCACGATTCTGCGAATTTCTGCCCAGATATCGTCCCAAGACACATCAGTACATCCGCCCATATACTTTGCAAACTGAACACGGAGCTTTGAAGTTGTAGGAAGATAGTCTTCTTCCCAAATAGCTCTGAGATCGTCATGGATCGTGGAATCACCATATTTGATATAATTTTCCAGTTCTTCCTCGTAGTATGTTTTGACCAGCTTTTTGACAGTATTTTGCTGGGACACAAAGCGAACTATGTGGACCAGCATCGTATTGGGCTTGTTCACCTGTCCACGACAGTTCCGCAATGCGGTGGAAATGAGGAAATACTTAATAGCCTTTTTCAGTTCATCAGGGATATTGCTGACTGCGTCCGTTGCCTTGGTTCCTTTTCCAAGGAAGGCTGCTCCGGCCTCAATTGGACGAAACAACGGCATAACTGGCGTGTTTTCATCGCCGCTGATACCGAAGAACTCACGTGCACCAATGTATTGATCTGCTCTGGGCGCTCTGAAAATAAAATCACGGGGGAACAGGTCTGTTCCATACTTCTCGGAATCAACATACGGAGGAATGAAAATATTGGCAAAGGGTGTAGCGGTATAGCCTGCATACGATCTGCACTCAAACATTTTCAGCAGTTCGCGAATAAGTCCATTGATTGTGGTAGGATTATAGTCATCAAGGACATTTCCGAACTCATCGTATGTCTCATTTGTGTTTATAGATGCTTGGTCTGCTTCGTCATCGATGATCAGAGCAGGATATTTTGCGGGAATAGTCTTCTTCCCATCAATAATTTCGGCACAATGGTTTTTCCTGAAGAATCTCAAAATTGTGCGCAGCACAGTTGCATTCTTCTTTGTGACAATAATGAACGGAGGCATCATGGAAACGGACTCGGTAATTTTGTTTACATCGCCTTTGTCATCTCTGGTGGTAATTGACTGAACAACTTCAGCCACCTGATTGTGTGCTCCGATGCCCACACCAATGGCATTGCGTTCGCGTGTGAGATCTACAATGTTTTCCAGACTGGTTTCGTATCCCAAAACTTCTTCATCAATACGAGACTGAGTCTGACTGCGCAGACTGTTATGAATACCGGTCAGAACAATGATGACTCTGTAGCCTGCGTCGTAAGCTTTGTTGATCAAACCAATGTAGTGGGCAGTTTTACCAGACTGAACGTAGCCGAAAACCATACCCATGCGATCATTCGCAGTGCCCTTACGAGGATTAGCCAATGCGTTCATGATTTCATCGGTAGATCTATCGATTTCATCGACAGCGGTTATGCTCCAGGAAGGCTTTTTCCTGAGATAGTGATAGTAACGCTGCCAATACTCGGGCATGAAGGATTCATCTTTCCTCAAATCGTCCCACCATGTTTTGTCATCAAGATCGTCAGCCACAACACCAATAGCAGGGGCGGTGTAAGCAGTTACTTCTCTGAAGAGAAACTGCTTAAATAAGTCGATGTCTGAAATGAGAAAGTCATATCTACTGGCTGTAGCATCAACAGCAGCACTGATTTCGAGAGATTGCTCCTTAATCAAGTTCTCACAGTATTTAAAACCACTTATATAAAGATCAATTTCGTGGGGACTTAGATTTTTTGGTGTGTTGATCATTATGCTTCCTCCACCATCTTAATGATCTCCTGCCGAAGATGCCTATAATTGGACATATCCAGCAGTGTTGCTTTTGTTTCTTCTTTTGAAAAACCACGAGAAAGGAAAAGAGAAATATACTCTTTCAGTTCGTTTATTTCCATTTGGTATTCCAAGGAATTTTGATCTGCGGCATTAGCAGAAGAATTCTTTTGAAGAGAATCTGCTGCACCGGACAACATGAACGGAGCCAAATTCTCGACCAGTGCTAAATAGGCAGATAAAGCAGCAGTACCTTGGTCGTCCAATTGTTTTTTGATATCCTGCAGCAAGGAATGCTTTCTGTTAATGTGGAATGTATATCGCCCGTTCTTTTTGCGCTGCTCCCATACATAGTTGAGATTCGGAGAGCCTGCATTTGATTTAGAGTAGGTGCCGCGAGAGTTATATACACGCGCTGATGTTTCAGTGCAAATATCGATAGCGCGTTCTACGGTTTCGCGAACATACCCAGGCAAAGATGCCGCAGACTTCTTAATATCGATTTTCCAGTCTTCATCGCTGGCAGATGATATATCAACTTTTATTCTAGCCAGATTATAAGCGGGTTCTTTTTTGATATAATCGAACCAGGTTCCACAGATAATAAGACGGCGGTTTCGATATACGTATACACCCTGGTGGTAATTCCAACCCTTAAAACCACCTGCGGCCTGATAATCGTCGTCGCTTGCAAACTTGGTTTTATGGGGAAGAACATAGGGCTGAATGTTTACTTCGGATTTTCCATCATCTGACCAAATCGTTTCGTCAGAGAGTTCCTGCGTTGCGCTGTTTGCCAATACAAAAGGATTCCAAGCGATGATTGGATTCTCGTTAAGACGAAGTACCAGACCGTCTTCTTCAATGAAACGGTGGAAAGTTAACGCAAGATGCTTTTCAACTTTCCTTGCGACAGCGAAAAACTTCTTTTTGGATTTGTTTTCATCGGTAAGATCAATAACACGATCTAAATGTTCAATAGCCACAACGGTCCCTTGCTCATCGAGCTTGGCAGCATAGTCTTCGATTTCGCTGGAATCGCGAACAATTAGATTCCATCCAATTTGGGGAATCTGGTCTAAATCCCACACGGCATTGCTCACAACACCATCTGTTTTTGTGACGACAGTCAGCATTTTTCCAAGTGAAAATGCTGCGGTCTTCATGCCCATACCAAATCGGCCCAGATCGTCCTCGCTGCGCGCTTGATCCGGATCGGAGGAACCGATTCGCATATTTTCAATGAGGTCGGCAGCGGCCATGCCGTTTCCATCATCAACAATAAGAATGCGCTTGTTATTCCAATCAAAGCAAATATCAATATGATTCGCATGGGCGGAAATGCAATTATCGATTATATCTGCGATAGCAGTTTCTTCGGTATATCCGACTGAACGGAGAGATGCCAGCAACAATCTGGCTTCAGGAATTGAGGGGATATGTGCAGACATGGCTTACTCCTTTCCTTCAGATAAGGCTTTTTCTTTTATGTACTTTCCACTTTTTATACGCCCATCAAAAGGCTTTTCCGCATCACATGGAATGGCCCAAGAGTAGCCAATGCGCACAGCTCCAGGAATGCGATCTTGTGAACAAAGAACCTGAATTCTACGCGGGGAGATACCCCAGCGGTCAGAAGTTTGGCGAATTGATAAATACTCCATGTCAACACTCCCTAAAGCAAAAAGGCCCTGCATTTTTGCAGGGCGCAGTCACAGCCTGGTGCCGTTTGGGATGGCCCTATAGCTTTACTTGCTGAAAACCGTATGCATACATTTTAAGCCAAAGTGCGAACAATGTCAATAAAAATCGAACCGCGGGGTTTCATTAGAAATGCTCGTTTCACCGAATCGGTGAAACAATGAAAGGGGATCAGCTTGGGTAGGAGCAAAACCGACACACAATGTGTGCCGGTTTTACAGATGTGTGATAGATAATAGGAAAAATAGATAGGTGCCTGGATTAAAACCGCCAACTATCTGGAGTGACGGCATGTGCATCTCTATGGTGATAGCAAAAGAAACACATTTTGAGTCCGATACGTCGCCCAACGCGGGGCGCTGGCTCTGATCTGTATCTTTAAGGCGTGTAGAACGCCTTTTAATTTTTCTTGATTATTCGTAACGAATAGCGTATAATATTATCAAGAGGTGAGACTATGGAAAAACGAATTGGCAATGTCATTATTCAAACACCGGGGGGAACTGCGAGTAAAAACTCCAGTACCTATAAGGTGTCTCTGCCCTCCGCATGGATTAAGGAAATGGGTATTACGGACAGCGACAGACAGATCGAACTGACCTTTGATGGAACCGCCATAGCGATTTCTAAAAAGCTCTCACTGGATGAGTTTATCAGCTCCGGTAGAAGCAAGGGGCATAAAATATATCTGCTTTCTTACTATGATGATCAGACCCTCTGTTCTAAAATTGCGGCAGATTACACGAGCAAGACATTATGCTTTGAAAATTATACGAATAATTTCCTGCGCACGGCTTTTGGTAACAACCCGGCTCCCACTTGGAAGGAATTTCTGGCATTCCTGGAAGAACGCTGCATTCCCAGATCCCGTGCCGGTTTGCGGGAATACCTGGAAACGATTGACGTAGAGAAATACGAACCTTTGGACATCATCTACAAGACAAAGGGGCGTATGGCAGAGGATGAACAATGGATTCATCTGGAGGTAATGACATGTCAGTAAAGCTGGTATCCAATCAGAAAATTGCGGAAACTTCATCCAAGGGGAATCAGGAAAAATGGCTGGATAACGGCAAGTGGTACAAACTGGATCAGTTTGGTTATGAGGCGCTGGCCGAAACCTTTTCTTCCATGCTTTTAGAATTTAGCAATATCGAAAGGGAAACACCGTTCTGTTTCGTCAGATACAATATGGAAAGGTTGCTGGTTCATGGGCGGGAGCGCACAGGCTGCAGCAGTGAGAATTTCCTGAAGCCCGGGGAGTCAATCATTACATTGAGCCATCTGCTCAAGCAGTACCTGGGTAGTTCCGTGGCCGAAGTTCTGAGCCGTTTACCTAGCGATAAGAGACGGATGATCTATCTGGCAGAGGCTACTGAAGACATTACTGGGCTGCATGACTTTCCCCAGTATCTGACCTTGCTCTTCGAAATTGACGGTCTGGTTCTGAACGACGACCGCCATCTGAACAATATCGCAGTGATCTATAAAGGAGATAAATTTGATTACTGCCCGATTTTTGATCAGGGCGCAGGCTTTTTATCCAATGTGATGTATTCTCCCATGGACATCGTCCCCAAATCCCTGATTTCCAGTGCACAGGCAAGACCGTTCAACACGACCTTCAACCGGCAGATTAAAACCATGCAGAATTTGTACGGCAAGCAGTTGGATATCCCCAAGTTCACACGGGGAGAACTGTACGAAATGCTTCAGCCTCTGCTGCCATATTATGCAGAGCGTGACCAAGCACTGATTGCAGACCGCGTCTGCGAGACTGTCCTTGTACGGCAGAAACAGCAATAGCATATGCAAATAACGCGTATTTGAAGATTCTTCCTCAAATACGCGTTATTTTGTCTTGTATGTTTTCAGCCACTTTCTGGCATCCAGCAAATCTCTATCCTCAGGTTGCACCTGAAGCACATAATTGACCTTACCCAGCAGTTGCATCCGGTAAGTATCCTCCGGAATCTCCAGATCGGATTTCTTTAGGTGTGCATGGATACCGAACTTTCTGCAGTAGTACAACTCCTGATGTAGCTTACGGCGGTAGTCTGCGGGGATACTCAGCTTTTCATTGACCACGATACCGGTAACGGTCTGCTGCTGTCCGGGGCGCTGGATCCGGGTTTTCTGCTCGTTAAGCAGGAAACCCAGTTTCTTTAATTCCAATCTGACAAATTGAATCACTTCTGCCGGATCAAATTCCCCGGAGAAGGTCATGTCATCGCAGTACCGGGTATAGGCAATACCCCGTTCGCGGCACCATTGACCAACCAATTCGTCAAACTCATACAGAATGATGTTAGTGATTGCCGGCGAGCTGGGCGCGCCCTGTGGCAGAGCATCCTTATGATAGCACAGCATCGTCAGCAGGATCCGCAGGGGCTCTGCATAAATCTCCTCCGGGAAAACTTTGTCCTTCACGGTGGAATACCGGACGCTGTCAAAGAAATGGAGGATGTCCAGCTTCAGCATCACCTGCTTGCCCACGTGGTGCTTGGCATTACGCAGTGTGGAACTGCCAAACCGATAGGCTTTCGCATACCGGGATACTGGCATATGGATCAGGAGAACCTCAGCAATCTGCTTCTGAATGGATTTCAATATCTCATCCGGGACGGACAGATTGCGGTTGCCTCCACCTTTCTTGGGGATCTTCGCCTTGTGATAATGCCTTCCCAAGTTATTGCTGACGGCATAAAGCGTCTTGGCACCGATACCAAGATCCTGTTCAAGGGAGGAAAGCTCCCTGTATACGATCATGAAACTTCCCTCCCTTTCCCAGTCTGGAACAATACAATGATGTATGGCGAAGTGCGCAGGGGTATTTCTGAGCACACAGCGTGTGCGGTAATACCACAAGCAGTTCGTCTGAGCGCAAGCGAATACGGTGGCTTTGTGCTGCCCGGCAGCGACTCGCTGCCGGTGCCAGTGGCCTGACAAAAGCTATTGTTCCTGATGGGATTATAGCGCAGCAGGCATCAAACTTCAAGAGCCGGCACGAAATCCCAGATCCCGATTCAGCTCCAGTGCGTACAGACTGGTCTGCGCCCCATCTCTTACATATCCAGGCTCCACCCAGGGCAGGAACTGATTCGCAAACCGGTAGCCCCAGAAGTGGGCCAGCTTTGGGCCAGTGATCTCCAGATGCACATAGTAACTGAGAATGTCCTCCTCGTACTCAGCCAGGATTTCCTTATGTGCCTGCAGGATGGCATTTGCCGTTTCCTCAGCCTCAGTCCGGTGCGGAAGCGTCTGCATGATGTGCTCCCGGAGGAAGGTTTCGTAATCCAGTCTGGTGAACTGGCTGGCTACAGGGTTGTGGAAGTTTTGAAGATTTGCCTGAAAGCCCAGGTAACCCGCATAGACCAAGTCGGAGCAGACCTGGCGATCCATGGCAGTCACATAATGCTCCACTTCCGTAATTCCAAGTTTCTCCGTAAGGCTCGCAATGGCCTCCTGAAATTTTTCCTCCGCAGGCAAAAACTCCGGATCCTTCTCCCGAAGCATCTGCCGCAGATCATCCACAATGGTAAGGGATGTGAGGCATGACAAAATAGGTTCAATCGATTTCATATGTATTTCCTTTCTCGTGTTTTAGAACTATTTAATCTAGTTCTTTAGAATTAGTATAAACACAAGGAATAGGAAAGTCTGTCGAAGAATGAGAGGAAAGCAGAAAAAATGAGGGCCGGTTTCCCGACCCTCAAATTCTTATTCGGTTAGTGCACGGATAGCGTTCAGAATGCGTTCCTGATCCTTCTGAGGCATGCGGCCGATCCTCACAGAAAGTTCAGTCACGATACTGTCATTGAGTTGATCTGCGCCATCCATCAACAATGCATCAGCAGAGAGATTCAATGCCTTGATGATTCTAACAAATGTATCTAACTTTGGAGTCTTTACACCGCGCTCAATTACACTCATATGGGTGGGACTGACATCAACAATCTCAGCCAGATCCTCCTGAGTCAGATGTGCCCGTTCTCTGGCTTCTTTGATTTTGATTCCGATGGCGGTCATGTCCATCCTTACCCCTCCTTTTAGAACTAGCAACTAATTCTAAAGATAGTATATCCGGGGTGTATGAATAACTACAGAATCGCGAAATCCAGAAATCTAGTTCTAAAGAACGAAAATATATAACAATAGAACGAGTACCTTTTGCCGTTCATCTGGAATATAACATTGTTATTTACTTTTAACATACGAAAAGTTAAAATAAAGAAAAGCTGTTATCTCAGAAGGGAGCATTCTTATGAAGAAAATCGTTGCCATCAACTGCAGTCCCCGGTCCACCTGGAACACCGCAACTCTGGTTCGTGAGGCTGCAAAGGGTGCTGAAGCGCAAGGTGCAGAGGTTACTGTTGTCGATTTGTACAAACTGGAAAAGTTCACAGGATGTGTTTCCTGTTTTGGCTGCAAACTTCCCGACAACCTGGGCAAATGCATCTGCAAGGATGGTCTGGCCCCTGTGCTGGAAGCAATCCGCAATGCGGACGGTCTGATTATCGGTTCCCCCAATTACTTGGGCGATGTGACTGCCGGTTTCCGGGCACTGTTTGAGCGACTGATTTTCCAGTCCCTGACCTACAAAACAGAGTTCAGAAGCTACAACCAAAAGCAAATCCCGGTGCTGATGATCATGACCAGCAATGCGTCCGAGGATTTCTATGCTCAGATCGGCTATGATCAGATGCTGCAGCGCTATCAGGGATCCTTTAGCACCTTCGTCGGTCCCACCAAGATTCTGATCAGTTCTGACACCCTGCAGGTAAAGGACTACAGCCGTTATAACTGGACCATGTTCAACCCCGAGCATAAGAAGGAACGTCATGAAACAGTGTTCCCGGAAGATAAGAAGAAAGCCTTTGCTCTGGGCGAGCAGATGGTAAGCGGAGCTTGGGAATAAAACACCATGAACAGAAGTGAACTGGAAGCCTACATAACTGAAATCTACAGCACAGAGGGCGAGCATCTTTTTGCCAAGTATCCCAGTTTTCTGGTGTTCCGGCACAATGGTAACCAGAAGTGGTTTGCCGTGATCATGGACATCCCCAGAAAGAATCTAGGAATACCCGGCAATGATGAAATCAGTGTGGTGAATCTCAAATGCGATACCAGACTGATTGGCTCTTTCCGGGAGGAACCGGACATTTTTCCCGGCTGGCATATGAACAAGAACCATTGGCTGAGTGTGGCGCTGGATAACACGGTGGATGATGAGAAGGTCCGCTTTCTGGTGGATATGAGTTATGAATTAACGAAATGAGAATAGCATGGTTTTATGGTTGCTAACTGTTGACAAAGATTCTTGCACAATGGTAATATTACAAAAGAGATAATAGGGATATACTATTCCCATAATCTAGCAGCTATAGGGATAAAGCATATTAGGAGTGTGAATTTATGGAATTAACATGTATACAAGCAAATGGTCATAGAGTAATTGCTTCAGGTACAGTAATCGGTTATTCTCCGTTACCTGAATTCTCTTTTCACTTAAAAAAAGATAACAGCTTTGAGTTTGAGTTAAAATTGGTATTTGAAGAAAAGAATGGATCTGAAATGGGAATAAATACTGATGTAACAGATGGAACAATTGTGATTCATTGCATTAATTTTAAAAATGCCCTCGGATCCGGTTTCACAAAACCTGTTGAGCTGGCAACGGTTGGAGGAAAGAAAATCTACTTTAAATTTGTAGCACATGATATGAAGCAACTACCAATCATTAATTATACATTTTATGAAGATTAGGTGGTGATGCTGGATGGCAGATACAGAAAACAAGGTTACTCCACAAAATAATTTAGAAGACTTATCCGGACTTATTGGATCAAATGGTTTTGATAAACTTAATGATGAATTAAAGGGCCAGGCCATTTCAGCATTTTTAGAAGCGCGGGCTGATAGCAAAGATAAAGAAACTGGCATTTTAGGAAAGCTATTTGGCAATAAATCTGAGAATATATCGCTTTACATAGCCTTTATTATATCCATGTCTCTGATCCTCGTCGGGTTGATATATATATGTTTTTCGCCAGAGTATAAACAGAACTCTAATCTGGAGTTTTGGCAAATTATTGGCCCCATAATAACAGGTGCACTAGGATATATTTTTGGTGCTGGAGCAAGAAAATAAACTGTGCTACACTATTATGTGTTTTACCTATATTATGTGTGGCAAATGATATGGCATTAAAGAAAATAGGCTGGTATGTTTTACCAGCCTATTTTTAGTATACACCGGGAACCACCGCAACCTTAATAACCCCATCCAGCTTGTTTTCAAAGATCCGGTATGCCTCCTCGATATCTTCCAGCTTGAAGCGATGGGTAATCAGCGGGGTGGTATCAATCTTGCCGGCTTCGATGAGGGCGAGGATTTCGGCGCAGTCGCAGCCGTCGACACCGCCGGTTTTAAAAATAAGATTCTTGCCGTACATATCCGGCAGGGGCAGACTCTGAGCCTCGTCATAGAGGGCTACCACGGTGACGATGGCATTGGGCCGGGCGCAGTCCCAGGCCAGGCGGAAGGTGTCCTTTGCACCTGCCACTTCCAGCACCACATCGGCGCCGCCGTGGTCGGAATTGGCCAGGGTGAATTCCTTGCAATTATCCGGCTCACAGACCAGCATGTTGGGATAATGCTCCCGGACGAATGCGATGCGGGTCGGGTCTTTTTCGCAGACGATGATCCGCTTGGGTGCTTTCAGCATGACGCAGAGCAGGGTACAGATGCCCGTGGGGCCTGCACCGATGATGAGGACAGTGTCCTCATCGGTGATTTCAGAAATCCGGGCGGCCCAGAAGCCGGTGGCCAGCACATCGCCCACGAAGAGGGCCTGCTCGTCGGTGACGGAATCGGGGATCTTGTTCAGACCCTGATCCGCGTATGGCACCCGGACAAACTCAGCCTGTCCGCCGTCGATGCGGCATCCCAACGCCCAGCCGCCGTTGGGGTCAGTGCAGTTGTTCACAAAGCCGTGCTGGCAGAAGAAGCATTCGCCGCAGAAGGTCTCCACGTTCACCGTCACCCGGTCACCGGGCTTCACGATGGTCACAGCGGAGCCGACTTCCTCCACCACGCCCACCATCTCATGTCCCACAGTGATGCCGGGCACCGCCCGGGGCACAGAACCGTGCTTGATATGCAGATCGCTGGTGCAGATACTGCCCAAAGTCACCCGCACAACCGCATCCCTGGGATCCAGAATCTCCGGCTTGGGCTTATCTATAAGGGCGAATTTTCCGTGTTCGATGTATGTTAAGGCTTTCATGGGATGTACCTCCAATTCGTTTGGGTCTATTATAGCGCAGGATGTGACGCGACGCAAATAAAGTCTTTGTGATATAATCACTGCTTTTTATGTTATAATGTAGTATCATACAACTACAAAGACACAAGGAGGGATTCCTATGAGAAAACTGTTATCTGTTTTTCTGGCTGCGATTTTGCTGGTGGGATGTTCTGCTCCCAAAGAGACAGCAAGCTACCGCCAGATCAGCATGGACGAGGCAATCACTATGATGGAAGAAGAATCCGGATATATCATCCTGGATGTGCGCACTCCGGAAGAATTTGCGGATAAGCATATTCCCGGAGCCGTCAACATCCCCAACGAAACCATCGCAGCAGAAGAAATACCAGAACTGCCGGACAAAGATCAGCTGATCCTGGTGTACTGCCGCAGCGGAAACCGCAGCAAGCAGGCATCGGAAAAGCTGGCAGCCTTGGGCTACACCAACGTGGTAGAATTCGGCGGCATCAACAGTTGGCCCGGAGAAACGGTTTCCGGATAACATTACAAGGGAGGCACACAATATGGGTATTTTCGATTTTTTCAAACAGCCTGATATCAACCAGGGTGTGCAGGAATTTAAGAACGCAGCGGGTGCTGTCCTTCTGGATGTGCGTACCCCCCAGGAATACCGGGAAGGGCATATCCCCGGCAGTCAAAATGTGCCCCTGCAGCAGCTTGACAAAGTAGAAGAAGTAACCGAAAATAAAGATACCGTCCTGTATGTGTACTGTTGTTCCGGCGCACGGAGCAGACAGGCAGTCAGTCTTTTAAATCATATGGGCTATACCAACGTCCACAATATCGGCGGCATTGCCGCATATTCCGGAAAGGTGGAGTGACTATGAAAGTTGTGATTGTAGGCGGCGTAGCCGGAGGAGCCACTGCGGCAGCAAGAATCCGCAGGCTGGACGAGCATGCGGAGATCGTAGTCTTCGAGCGGTCAGGCTTCATTTCCTATGCCAACTGCGGTCTGCCTTATTACATCGGCGGTATCATTGAAGATCCGGAAGATCTGACGCTTCAGACCCCGGAGAGCTTCTTCCGGCGCTTCCGGATCCACATGAAGGTGCATCACGAAGTAACTGCTATTCATCCGGACAGAAAGACTGTTTCTGTGAAGAACCTGGAATCCGGCGAAGAATTTGAAGAAAGCTATGACAAGCTGCTTCTTTCCCCCGGCGCAAAGCCCCTCTGGCCGGATCTTCCGGGAATGGACAGTAAAAAACTGTTTACTCTGCGCACTGTGGAGGATACCTTCCGGATCAAGGAATTTGTGGAGCAGCAGAAGCCCAAGTCCGCGGTGATGGTGGGCGGCGGTTTTATTGGTCTGGAAGTGGCGGAGAATCTGCGGCATCTGGGGCTGGATGTAACCATCGTCCAGCGGCCCAAGCAGCTGATGAACCCCTTTGATGGGGATATGGCTTCCTTTATCCACGCCGAAATGCGCAAGCACGGTGTGAAACTGGCCCTGGGATACAGTGTAGAAGGCTTTGCAGAATGTGAGGTCGGCATAGATGTACTTCTGAAGGACAGCGCCCCCATTCACGCAGATATGGTGGTTCTGGCCATCGGTGTCACCCCGGAATCTACCCTTGCCAAAGAAGCCGGTTTGGCTCTGGGCATGAAGGGCAGCATTCTGGTCAATGACCGGATGGAAACCTCTGTCCCCGATATCTATGCGGTAGGCGATGCGGTGCAGGTGAAACACTATGTCACAGGTCACGATGCGCTGATCGCGCTGGCAGGCCCTGCCAATAAGCAAGGAAGAATTGCGGCAGACAACATCTGCGGTGGTGACAGCCGGTATCTTGGCAGTCAGGGCAGCAGTGTTATCAAAGTCTTTGACATGACTGCAGCTACCACCGGAATCAACGAGACCAACGCCCGGAAATCCGGATTGGATGTGGATACGGTGATCCTCTCCCCCATGAGCCACGCAGGCTACTATCCCGGCGGCAAGGTGATGACCATGAAGG